>JAESGW010000160.1_pt1 | contig 142284 bp, 143 predicted proteins | sample 9269791 | NCBI WGS metagenome assembly JAESGW01 (sample SAMN16773120, study PRJNA677053) | algae metagenome | isolation source: Aphanocapsa lilacina HA4352-LM1 and co-occurring heterotrophs from near cave... | place: USA: Maniniholo cave, near Haena, Kauai, HI | collected 2009-07-28
TCGAAATCCGTTAGGTCGTAGCGCATGATCAAGTCCCCTCGAAGACTTGAATCACTCCCGGCTGATTTGCGCTACAATTAATTGAGTACAAAACCTAGTGTGGTGACGATCCGGCACGTCTACTTGCATTGCGGTCGCTCGCTGCTTCGAACTGGACCGCCGTGCACGTAGCCATCGCGCTCGATGAGCGATCGACTTCGCGCTTGAACTCGCCCAGCCAAGTTTCGAGCCATTCAAATCGCCAAGCATGCGCAATAGCTTGATGACGGTCATATCCAGGCGTATCGGTCCTTGGCGTGGCCTGATTGCGCAGAGTTCGCTTATTCGAGCGTTGTGGCCTCGGCCGCTAACGGCCATGCGCGAACAGGAGGACTTGGGCAGTAATGCAGCCAGATACTGACAGCGAATCTGCCGGCGCAGAGATGCATCGGTCGATCATGATGGCGTTTTGCGATGTCCTTCGAGCCACGCAGCTTCCGCCCATGGAGGTGATGGGTCTCGCCGCGTCCGCTCTTGGAGCGGTCTACAAGGAAGTCGCCGATCAGCATCGCTCCGAGGGCGGTTGTCCCTGTGGATGGGAGCCGAATCTGCGCGCGGATGTCGAAGCTCTGCAGGCCGCGCTGGCGGCGACAACGCAGGCGGTGCCGTCTGCCGACTTGCGTGTCATGCAGGTTATCGGACGTGCGTGAGCCGTCATGTGCGCTATCTCCGCCGATCCCAAGCGAACGGTCGGGTTCGACGCCACTGTCTAAGTCGATCGCGCCATCTGCTCTGTAAGCGTATTTCTGAGGCCGTATCGCAATCCCATGCAATCATTCGCTCTGTCGATTTTGAGCGTTTCTAATTTCGTCTTCTGCAGAAGCATGAGTGCAATTACTGCGCGGGAACGGGCGCAAGCGCCTGCGACCATAGGAGCGGCCTCGCAAAAATAGTGCGGCTCAAGGTGGGAAAAACATCGTCGTCAAACGTCATTGTCTGGTGGTGCTGCAGGGCGGTCGCTGGTTTGCCGGGATCGTCCCTACGGCAGAAGCCAGCTTGGTGAGAAGCGCCTGGGCGCCTCATGACGTGTGCTCGCGGACGATGACGGAAGATTGAAACGATGACGTGTGTGATGACGAAGCTGGTCGGAATCGTGATGGCGGGGCGCCGCTTTGGGTGGACGACGTTGACGGCGCTTGTCGTTTCAGCTGGTGTCGCCTGGCCGGTGGAAGCCCAGCAGGTGGAGACGTCGGATCAGGCGCAACATGGGTCGTCGCCGCCTTCTTCTCCTGCATCTTCCGAGCCCGGCACGGGGCGGCCGGCGATATCGTCATCGCCAGCCACATCCTTCGGCGCCGGAGCTCCGGTATCCACAGCACAGATGCCGCAGACGCCGTCGGCGATGACCGGACCATCGGCCGCAGCGCCGGCATCTGCGAATGCGCCGGTTGCCGCCCAGGCGGCTGGTCCCGCGACGCTTCCGCACGATCTGTCGCCGTGGAGCATGTTCATGCAGGCCGACATGATCGTGAAGATGGTGATGATAGGCCTTGCCTTCGCATCGCTATTGACCTGGACGGTGTGGCTGGCCAAAGCCGTCGAACTTGCAGGCGCCAAACGCAACGCTCGCAGCGCCACGCGTAAGCTGAGCGCCGCGGAAAGCCTTGTGGATGCATCATGGCAGATCGATGCCGGATGGACGAGGAATGGTCGCGTCGCCGATCTCGTCAACGCTGCGTTTCAGGAGTTGAAGCGCTCGACCGATCTGTCTGCCGAGGGGGTCAAGGAGCGTCTCGCGATCGCGCTGTCCCGCATCGAAGCGAAAGCGAGCCGCGACATGGCGCGGGGCACAGGGCTTCTCGCGACAATCGGCGCGACGGCGCCGTTCGTCGGCCTGTTTGGCACGGTGTGGGGCATCATGAATTCGTTCATCGGTATCTCGCAATCGAAGACGACGAACCTTGCCGTCGTTGCGCCCGGCATCGCGGAAGCATTGCTTGCGACCGCGATCGGTCTTGTCGCGGCCATTCCAGCGGTGATCATCTACAACATATTCGTGCGCGCAATAGCCGGCTACCGCGCATTGCTGTCGGACGCCTCAGGCGAAGTCCTGCAGCACATGTCGCGCGATCTGGAACGGCAGGAGAAAGGTATTGCGCCTGCAAACGTCATCCGTGCTGTCCCGAATATTGGCCCTGTTGCGTCGGCGGCGGAGTGAGCGACCATGGCAGTTTCGCTCAGGGACCCGCAGGACGGCGACCTCGCCGAACTGTCCGAGATCAACGTCACGCCCTTTATCGACGTCATGCTCGTCCTTCTCATCATCTTCATGGTGGCGGCTCCCTTGTCGACCGTCGATGTCGCCGTGGATTTGCCGGTCTCCAGCGCGCCGCCGCAGGCGCGGCCGGACAAGCCCGTCTTTCTCAGTGTCAAGCCCGACCTCACGCTCGCACTCGGCAACGATGACGTGCCGCGTGGAGCTTTACAGGCCGCGCTCGACAGGCAGACCAACAGCGATCGCCAGCAGCGGATATTCTTGCGCGCTGACGGCGTGGTCGCCTATCGCGATCTGATGGGCGTGATGAACCTGCTGCGCGGTACAGGCTATCTCAAGGTCGCGCTGGTCGGGCTGGAGGATACCGGGCAGGGCAGTGCGATCGGCGGACAGCTTCCCGGCGCTTCACCCGCGGCGCAACAGGCCGGGACGGCGACACAGCCATGAGATTCGGCTGGCGTGATCCCGACGCGCGAGCGGACAGCGTGGCATTTCGTTCCGTGTTGCGGTGGGTGCTGGCGGGTGCTGCAGTCGCAGGGTTGCATGCGGGCGGGATATGGCTGGTGCTCCACCGCGAAGAAGCCTCGGCTGCGGGAGAACCGCCGGCCGCGGTAATGATGGAGTTGGCGCCACTGGCCGTTGCGCCCGAAGCGCGCCCGGAGCAACTGCCACCCGATGAGCGGATGACGGAGGCGCAGCCTTCTCCCATGCAGGAAAGGAACGACGAGCCTGTTGAAGTGCCGGAGGAGAGGCCAGAGCCCGTTGCCGTGGAGGTGAAGAAGCCTGTCGAGGACGTTCTGCTGCCGCCGGTGCCGCTGGAGATCGAGACACCGAAGCTGCCCGAAGTGAAGAATGCGGAAGCCATCTTGATGCCGCCACCACCGCAGCCGAAAGCCGCCAGGAAGCCGCCGCCAAAAAAAATGGCGGAGCGCAAGCAGCCGGATGATCGCAAGATGGATCGCACCACGGCGCCGCTTGCGACGCCAAATCCGCGCGCGGATCGGGCGGCCGCACCGTTGTCAAGTTCGGCCTTTAATCCCTCGACATCGCCCGCCACATGGAAGAGCAGCGTCAACGCTCACCTCATCCGGCATAAGGGTGGAAACCCGAACGGGGCGGTGGGAACGGCTGTGGTGGCTTTCATCATCAATCGCTCGGGCGGCGTAGTGAGTTCGCGTCTCGTCCGAAGCTCCGGAGATCCGGTGCTGGACGCAAGGGCCGTCTCGACGCCCCGCAGCGCCAGTCCGGTGCCGGCACCCCCGCCGGATGTCGTGGGCAGCACGATCGAACTCGCGCTTCCCATCCGATACGGCAGCCAGTGAAGCGGGACGACTACTGGCGTCATTTCGTCGGGGACAAGGCCCGACCGAAGCCCCCAATCCGATGAGCGAGCCTGCTGCTTGGAGCCTATCTAAACATCCCTAGTTGTGAAACGCCGGAGGCACCATTAGAGAGAAAGCGGGTAGGGCCTCGCGGTAGCTGCCGGTCGAACGGTTCTGGCGTTAACTTCCGGGCAGGGATGAGAGGGACCAACCACTTATTGTGACGACCGCGCCTGCGAATGAACATCGCGTGTGGGGAATGTGATTTGCGCGACCATTCTGCGATCCTGCAATCGGCCCGCGCCAGTCGTCCGGTGGAGCGCTTGACGTGAAGGGGAATGATGCCCGCAGCATAATTTTTCTCGCACATCGTGCAGCTCTGATCGAATATGCGACACCAATTCTCGGCTCACGCGAGACGGCCGAGGACATCGTGCAGGAAGCATTCCTCAAATTCGTGCCGCCCCGGCCGACAGCCGACGGGCCCGAGCAGCCCGCAGCCTATCTCTACCGCATCGTCCGCAATCTCTCCCTCGATCTCCTGCGGCGCAAAAAGCTCGAAAGCCGGGACCCGCTCGACGAGACGTCCTATTGGGCGGTGCCGCGGCCCGAGGCCTCGCCGGAACAGAGCGCGCTGTTGCGCGACGACATCCGTCAGATCGCAGCGATGCTCGCTGAAATGCCGACAGAGACCAGGATAGCCGTCGAAATGCACCGTTTTGGAGGCCACAAGCTTCAGGTCATTGCGGCGCACCTCGGCCTTTCGGTCGCAACGGTGCACCGGATGATCCAGACGGCTCTGGTGGATATCGCAAAGCGGACCGGTCGCGAACAAACGTGACATAATTCTCCCGCCGTGAAAAAGAACCTCGACTTATTCGTCTATTCAAAGCAGGCGAGACGTGGATCGCATGCTCCGGGAATGGGACTGGTGACGGGGATCACGGGATGTCGCTGAACAGGAATGGGGGCAAGCCCGAAGCCCTGCTGGACGAGGCGGCGAACTGGCTCTTGCGCCTTCGGGAAGCGGCGGGCGACCCGCTGGTTCAGGATGACTTCAGCGCATGGCTTTCGCGCTCCAGCGAGCATCGCGCTGCGTGGCACCGGGTCCGGGAAAGCTGGCACCTCGTGGGGGAGGCGACGCCGGTGTACGAACATGTCTGGCGGCCAAACTCGATGCAGGCCCCATCCCCAGGTGTCGGCAACGGGTCCCACGCCTCGTCTGGAAATCATTTGCGCGTGACGCGGCGCCGATGGCGGTGGGCGGCGCCTGTTTCAGCCATTGGTCTGGCGGCTTGTTTGCTTGTCGTTGCCGTTCCATCGCTGCTGGTGCGGTTGGAGGCAGACCATCTCACCACGACGGCACAAAGCCGGATGGTGACGCTCGAAGACGGTACGACCGTGTATCTCGCTGCAGACAGCGCCATCAAGACGGATTTCTCGGCAAGCCGGCGTCAGGTCCGGTTGCTGGCGGGGGAGGCGTTCTTTGATGTGACCCGCAATCCGGCGCGGCCGTTCGTCGTCGATGCGGGCGGCGTGAAGGTCGAGGTGACGGGAACGGCGTTCGATGTCCGTCTCGCATCGTCGGCGACGCAAGTGGAGCTGGCGCGGGGCGCAGTCGGCGTCTCCTCCAATGCAGGCCCGCGCACATCTGCCGCCCAGCTGGTTCCAGGTCAGATGCTGGTCATCGATCGACAGTCGGGTGCGATGACCAAGAGCGATATCGCGCCTGAGGACATCGGCGCCTGGCGCGAAGGGAAATTGTTCGTCAACGATGCGACGATCGGCGCCGTCGTCGAACAGATACAGCGTTATCACGCTGCATGGATTGCCGTTCCAGACGTCACGCTGGCGCAACAAACGGTCACCGGTCTTTATGACCTGCGCGACCCCGACCGCGCGCTGCGCGCCCTGGTGCAACCGTACGGCGGCAAGGTTCACGAGGTCTCCCGCTTCGCTCGCATCGTTTCCCGACTTTAAGTCGAATCTAAACTGCGAAGCCGTTTCCTGCGCCCAATGCGCGATAATCCTGAAAAAAAATATCGAGCCGATCGTCTTTAGTCGGGAAGCGCATTCGAAAAGAAAATGCGCGGCGGCAGACTAGAGTACGGGGCTTTGATGTGCGTTTCGAAGACGACAATATTCAAATTAGATCAAATCAATGAAAGAGCAGCGAACGTTGCGCACATTGCGTGCCTTGTTGCGGCGCTGGTCGCGGCGGACAGCGCCTCGCGTGCATTCGCGCAAGCCGCGCCTGGTTCTGGAATGGTTCAAGTTCAGGGTGGTGACGCAGCCGCGCCGCGAAACTTCGACATTCCTGCGCAGCCTCTCGGCCGTGCGTTGAATACCTTCGGCCGCCAGTCCGGCCTGCAGGTGACGTTATCCGCGGCAACGTCGCGCGGGGTGACATCGAATGCCGTCAACGGCAGCTTCACTCCGGAACAGGCGCTGTCGCTCATGTTGCGGAACACGGGCATCGCGTTTCGGGTCACGGCCGACCGCACGGCGGTCATCGGGGCAACGAGCTCGCCGGCCGCGAGTTCGTCCGTCCCTGGCGCGATCCAGCTCGATACATTGGAAGTGTCGGGCGGACGAAATGCCACTTCGGGGGCCGGCTATCAGGGGACGCCGGACTGGGTCTATCAGGCGCCCGCGGCCGTCAGCGTGATTTCGCGCGAGGCGATCGAGAGCAACCCGACCCGCAACGCCCGCGACCTGCTCGACAACGTCGCCGGCGTCTATGCCAACCGCTCGGAAGCACAAAACCCGGGTATCAGCGTCAATATCCGCGGCCTTCAGGACCAGGACCGCATCGCCACCATGATCGATGGCGCGCGGCAGAGTTTTCAGCGCAGTGCGCATGGCGCCACGCAGCGTACCTATGTCGATACGGCCTTCATTCGGACCGTCGATATCGAGAAAAGCACGACATCCGGCGTCGGCAGCGCCGGTGCGCTGGGCGGCTCTGTCAATTTCCGGACTCTTCTGGCTGAGGACCTGATCGCGCCGGGCAACCAGTATGGCGGTCAGGTCAACGTCACCACCGGGACCAACCAGTTCAATTTCAACGGTTCGACGGCCGCCGCGGCGCGGCTGTCCGATCGATTCTCCGTCCTCGGCGGCATTAGCTACAAGAATATCGGCGCCTATGACATCGGCAAGAACGGGACCATCAATAGCGCGGCAACCTATGCCGGGGACGTGTTGCTGTTCTCCGGCCAGGAGGTGCGCTCCAGCATTCTGAAAGCCGAGGGGCAGGTCACGGAAGACGTCAAGGTTACGCTTGGATGGGTGCGAAACGATTCCAGGTTCGACACCGGAAACTACGACTTCGTGTTGAGCAATGGAAACCTCGTAAAGGCGACGGAAGGTGTCGTGAACAACACCTACACCTCCGCGCTCGACTGGAAGCCGGACAGCGAGCTGATCGATCTGAAGGCGCGATTTTACTACAACGACCTCAGGAACAACAGGGTCGAGCAGGGCTCGGTCCTCCCGACAGGTCCGTCGAACTACGTCATGGGGACGCTCGGCGGCAGCGTCGAGAACACCAGCAGCTTCGATACCGGATTGGGAGGTCTCGCCCTCAACTACGGCATGGAAGCCTTCGGTGACGACGGAAAGACCATTCTCACGCGTGGCTTTGTCGCAGCCGACGGCACTGATTACTCAAACACACTTTCGGGCGGCACGCCGAGCGGCAAGCGCGATGTCGTCAGTGGTTTCGGCAGCGCGAAATATACACCGACCGATTGGCTGACCCTCTCGGGTGGTTTGCGTTACGACTGGTATCGCGCCGTGGGATCGGCAGTGGTTTATGGCAGCCCGACGCAGGACATCATCGGTTACACCCCCGGGACGCCCGCGACCTGCCTGCCGTCGCCGCCGTTTCCACCCGGCATATGCTTTCCGGGAACGGCCCCCGAGCCGATCTACGGTCCGGAGTACACCCCGAGATACGATACGCATGTCGACAAATCCGGCGGAGCGTTGCTACCGTCGGTGACCATTGCCGTCAAGCCGTTCGAATGGCTGCAGCCCTTCATCAAATACTCGAAGAGCTACCGACCGCCCACGATCATGGAGTCGTTTCTCAATGGCGGACACGACGGAAACAGCATCAATGAATACGCTCCGAACCCGGCTCTCCGGCCCGAGCGCGGCGAAACCTATGAGCTGGGCGCAAACGTCTCAAGCAACGGAATCCTGACCGAGCGCGACACGTTTCGGTTCAAGGCCGTCGGCTTCTACAGGGAGATCATCGACTACATCAGCCTCGGCAAGATCCGCTACGCACAAAGCAACACATTCAACTATACGTCTTATGTGAACCTCAACGGCATCACCCGCATGAAAGGGCTCGAGGTCGAGGCCAACTACGATGCCAGATTTATCTACATTGGCGGGACAATCACGCGCATCGATACGGAATTCGCCGACAGCTTTACGTCTCCTGCCGGCAAAAGCATGCCGATCAATAGCGGGCAGGGAGCTGCGATCATTTTCGAGCAGCCCAAGCTGCGGATCACGCTCGATGCGGGCGTGCGTCTGCTCGACGAAAAGCTGACGTTAGGTGCCCGCGTCACCGACGTGTCGAAGACGGAGCCGGCGCTGGGCTCGCTTAGAAGCGGTTACGACATGCCGGGCTATCGAGTCTACGACATCTACGGATCCTATGCCTTCGATCCGAACACGAAGTTGCGCTTCGCGGTCACCAATCTCACGGACGTCGCATACGCTCCCGCCGTCGGCGCCAGCTTCTACGCCGCGCCCGGACGAACGGCCACTGTATCGCTCAACTACAAATTCTAGGGAATTCCACGGTCGCAGGCTGTGGATGCGAGGTTCGTCCCGGGACGAACAGACGAAACAGGCAAAGGGAAACAAGAAATGACACTGTTGATTGAGCTGACAGCAGCGAGCAGCAATCTTCCATCCTACCTCGCGGCCTACGACACGAGCTTCTCCTACAACGGTAACGGCTGGTTCTCCCGGTCCTTCTCTACCGGTCAGGATCAGTGGTCGGCCGGTTTCGATACCGAAGGCGTCGACAACAACATCCCCTCGGCCATCATGGAGATCGACGACTACAGCTATTCGCCGGGTCTGTTCAACGGCGATGTAACCTCGCTCACGCTCGGCCGCAACCTCGAGTATGACGCAGGCCTGGATAAGTGGGTGCAGGACGAAGAACTCATCATCACCAACGAGAGCGGCTATATGCCGGATACGACCACCTTCGCCTATGCGATCTACAGCCTGTCGCACGGGGGAGCCGTTGACGGTCTGGGGACCTTTCCGGGTCTGACGGACTACTTTGCCGAGCAGGGCACGATCCAGGTCGGGAATCTCGGACTCAACGACACGCTTCTCGGCTTCGGCGGAGACGATACGTTCGTGTTCCAGGACGGGTCCGCTTTCGACACCGTCAATAGTTTCGATCTTGCTGCTGATGTCCTCGACGTTTCGGCATGGGGAGCGACGGGACTCGGCGATCTGACGATCGCGACGGTCGGAACCGACACCTACGTCAGCAGCTCGGATTTCACTGACATCATCAAGGTTGCGGGCGTAACCGGTCTGACGGACACGAACTTTGAGTTTGCGTGAGCGATATCCCGACGTCTGAAGGCAGCGCCGCGTTCATGCGTGAACGCGGCGGAGCCTGCGATAATTCCGATCATCGTCGTCAAGAAATCCGAGGAGTTGAAGAATGGCATTGGTATTGGACTACACGAGCGCGAGCAGCAACCTTCCCGCGTTCCTCGACAATTGGGTCGACAACTTCGAGTACCGCGGCACCGGCGGCTTCAACGCCGTCAGGAACGTGTCGGACCAATGGTATGCTGGGACGCGTATCGTGGGTGGCGTGGACAATGGCAAGTCGTCCGTGATCGTGAACGGAAATGACTTCAGCTATACGCCCGGTGTTGTCGATGGCAGCGTCAATACGCTCTCGCTCGGGAGCAATCTCGCTTACGCGTCATCCACCGATCAGTGGGTGCAGGATGAAGGCCTGTCGGTCGGTTTCGCCGGCGCGACGCTGACGCCGGCGTTCGATGCAGCCATTGCCGATCTGTCCCAGAACGGCAGCCTCGATGGCCTTTACGGCTATTTCGCCGAGCAGGGGACGGTGCAGAACGGCACCGCGGGCAACGATGTCATGCTGAGCTTTGCCGGCGATGACACGTTCACCGGCAGTCTCGGCGATGATACGTTCACCTTTGCCGACGGCTGGGCCCACGACGTCATCGCTGATTTCGGCACCGATGCCGGAAATGACGATGTCGTCGATCTGCAGGCTGTGACGGGCATTTCGAACTATGTCGATCTGGTCTTCAACCATAGCAACTGGTGGGACAACAGCGGCGTTCTCACCATCACCGAAGGGGAGAATACGCTTCAGCTCGATGGCTATGTCGGGACCGACATTGCCAGCCTCATTCTCTGCGGCAATATCCTGGTTTGAGAGCGGTCCGTGCCGAAGATCCCGCATCGCAAGCCGTCGCAGCCTTTGGCTGCGGCGGCGCTGTCGCCACTGGTACCGGCGCTTGCCGGAACTGCAGTGGTGAGCGGCGTGATCAATATCCTGGCGCTGACGTCGCCATTGTTCATGCTGCAGGTCTACGACCGCGTCCTGGCAAGCCGCAGCATTTCCACGCTGGTCGGACTGGGGGCGCTGGCCGCGGCGCTGTTCGCATTTCAATCGATGCTGGATGTGATCCGTGGCCGTGTACTGCTGCGGATTGGGGAGGCCGTCGATCGCAAACTGTCCGGTCGCGTGCATGGGGCAATCGTCCGGTTGCCGCTGGAGGCCCGGTTGCCGGGCGACGGCCTGCAGCCCCTGCGCGATCTCGACAACGTCCGCGGCTTCCTGTCCGGGCAGGGACCTACGGCGCTGTTTGATCTGCCATGGATGCCGCTCTATCTCGGCATCTGCTTCCTGTTTCATTTCTGGATTGGAATTACCGCGCTTATCGGCGCGGTCGTGCTGGTGTCGCTCACGGGCATCACGGATGCGCTGTCGCGCGCGCCGACGCGCGAGGCGATGCAGCACGGCATGGCGCGCAACGCATTGATGGAGGCCGGCCGGCGCAATGCAGAAGCGGTCCGTGCCATGGGCCTGGGCGGCCGCGTGGAGGAGCGCTGGCAAAAGGCAAATACGGAGTTTCTCTGGTCCAACCGGCGTACCGGCGATATCGCCGGTGGCCTCGGCGGCGTGTCCAGATCGCTGCGGGTGATCCTGCAGTCGGGCATGCTGGCGGTCGGCGCCTGTCTGGTCATCAGGCAGGAGACGAGCGCCGGCGTCATGATCGCGAGTTCGATCATGATGGGCCGCGCGCTGGCACCTGTGGATCTCGCGATTGCCGGCTGGAGGCCGTTCCTGATGGCGCGGCAGAGCTGGGGCCGGCTCGGGGAACTGTTCGCGCTGATGCCTGAGACGGGCGCGATGATGGCGCTGCCGAAGCCGGAGCGCGAGTTGCGCGCGGAAACGTTGAGCGTCGCGCCTCCCGGCGAGAAGAAGCCGACCCTGATGGGAGTCAACTTTGTTCTGCCGGCCGGAAGTGCGCTTGCCATCATCGGTCCGAGCGGCAGCGGAAAATCCACACTTGCGCGCGCGCTGGTGGGCGTCTGGCCGCCGGCAGGCGGCAAGGTCCGCATCGATGGCGCGGGTTTTGATCAATGGGACCGGGAAGAGCTGGGCCGCCACGTCGGCTATCTGCCGCAAGGTGTCGAACTGTTTGACGGTACCATCGCCGAGAACATCTCCCGGTTTGAGCCGGACGCCGATGCCGGCGCCATAGTCGCTGCGGCCCGGGCGGCGGGCACGCACGATCTCATTCTTCGCTTGGACGACGGCTACGAGACCCGGATTGGCGAGGCGGGCTCGGCCCTGTCGGCGGGACAACGCCAGCGTATCGGTCTGGCTCGCGCACTTTATCGTGATCCGTTTCTCGTCGTGCTCGACGAGCCCAACGCGAATCTCGATGCGGAAGGCGAGAAGGCCGTCGTCCAGGCAATGACGTCCGTGCGTGAACGCAAGGGCATCGTCGCCGTCGTTGCGCACCGTCCCAGCGCGCTTGGCGTAGTGAACCTCGTGGCTGTCATCGAGGCAGGAAGAATGAAGGCATTCGGTCCACGCGACGAGGTGCTGTCGCGCGCACTGAAAGGTGCAAATCCAGCGGCGGAGACCACCGCAACGGCTGCGGGCTACTCGACCGGCTTCCGCGCCATTGCGCCATTCCGGGTTGTCGCGGCGGCTGCCGCCGAGCCGGGCGACGACAGATCTACCGACGAGCCTGCGGATAAAGCCGATGTCAAACGCTGACTACGCTTTGCTCGTGCGTTCAATCCGTCGCCATCTTCTTGTCGGCGGATTCGCAATCGTGTTTCTCGTGGCGGGTATCGGGGGATGGGCGGCGGCAACAAATCTGGCTGGTGCTGTGGTCGCGACCGGGCACTTCGTCGTCGATTCATATGTGAAGAAGGTGCAGCATCCAACAGGCGGTGTGGTCGGCGAAATCCTGGTACGCGAGGGGCAGCGTGTCATGGCGGGTGAGGTCGTGATGCGGCTGGACGCCACGCAAACACGGTCCAACCTGGCGATTGTGGCCAAGCGGCTGGACGAATTCGCCGTGCGGCGCGCGCGCCTCGAGGCGGAGCGGGATGAAGCGCCGACGATCTCGTTTCCCGGGGCGCTGACGACGCGCGCGGGCGACCACGACGTCGCGCAGCTGCTGGCAGGCGAACGCAGGCTGTTCGAGCTTCGCCGTGAAGCCCGGCTCGGGCAGAAAGCGCAGTTGCGCGAACGCATCCTTCAACACGAGAAGGAGATCCGCGGCCTGCTTTCCCAGGAAGAGGCGAAGGTGCGCAGCATCGCGCTGATCGAACGCGAGCTAACGGGTGTACGCGAACTCTGGGAGAAAGGGCTCGTGCCGATCCAGCGCATGATGGCGCTGGAGCGTGAAGGCACCAATCTGGACGGTGAGCGCGGTCGTCTTGCGGCGGCGCAGGCGCAGTCCGGCGGCAAGATCGCGGAAACACAGCTGCAGATCATTCAGATCGATCAGGACCTCCGCAGCGAGGTTGCCGGCAGCCTGCGTGAAATTGAAGCACAAACGGCCGAGTACGTCGAACGCAAGGTTTCTGCCGAGGATCAGTTGAAGCGTATCGATCTCGTCGCGCCGCAGAGCGGCCTGGTGCACGAACTGGCGGTTCATACGGTGGGTGGCGTAGTATCTCCAGCGGATACGATCATGTTGATCGTGCCGAGCAGCGACAAGTTGGCGCTGGAAGCGCAGATACAACCGCACGATATCGATCAGATCCGCCTGGGTCAGCGGACGGTTCTTCGCATGTCGGCCTTCAATCAGCGAACTACGCCGGAGCTGAACGGCGAGGTCGGCCGCATTGCCGCCGATCTGACGCAAGACCAGAAAAGCGGCCTGTTCTACTATGTCGTTCGCATTGCCGTTCCCCCGCAGGAGCTTGCGCGTCTCGGTAAACTCGCGCTCGTGCCGGGGATGCCGGCCGAAGCACTCATTCAGACCGGCGAGCGAACGGTCATGTCTTATCTGGTCAAGCCGCTGAAGGATCAGATCAGCAGGGCGTTCCGCGAGGAGTAGCGCCGGAGTGCCGCAGCGTAGAAACCGGCACGCTCGTACTCTCATCCGTAAGCGACTGCGGCCGTCTCCGAGCTGCGTTTTCCCATCTGCGGCGTGAGAAGCTCGGTGGAAAATTCGAGGTCAAGAGCTCACCCGATGCGGGAACGGTCACTACGGTCACGGTCGCTGTTTGAGAGACGATACAAAATCCGGCACCGTTCCGCGGAACCCCTGGACACCCGATCCTCGGACACGGCGGACTTGTGTCAACGGTCGTCGCGCGAAGCACCATTGCCGGCTGCCGTGCTACTTTGCATGGGGTTGTTTTGGATATTTTGGTTGGGGGCGAGCTGAAATCGCCGCAAATGCGGCCGCCCTCCGAGCGCGTCACACATCCCAGATAGCGCAACGCAAATAGCTCAACCGGAAGTGCGCGTGTCCGCAATGACACGGCGCGTGATTCCTTTGGGGCAGGGTGCTGGTTGATACCTTGCTTTAGTGGCGTTCGCGTAATCTAGGGTAGCCGCCGGCCGGTGATTCCGGTCCGCCCGCCGCAGTTCGGCACTCCCAAAGACCACCCGGAGCAGATCCATGTTGTTCCTGAGCTACGCCTACCGGTTCCTGTCCAACTTCGTGTTCCTGGCGTTGGTCTATCTCGCTCTGAACTTCCTGGACAAGTACCAGCATCGCGTGGTGGTCGCGGTACTCGTGCTGGTATATGCCGGCATGCACGCGGCATCGGCTCTCAGGTCATTTCACTTCTTCCAGCGCATCGAGCGGCTGGAGGGCGAGGCGCGGCGCCTGGCGGTGGCGGCCGCCGAGGGACCGAATGCGGCGACCGCGCGCAAGCAGATCGTCGGTGACGTTTCGGCGCTCCGCTACGCCGGCGAGATGAAAGCCTATATCGACCTGCTGTTCCTCGCGCTCGTCATCCTGCTCTGCATCGCCAAGATCGTGACGAACTGAGCCGCACGGGCCACGCGTCAGCGCTCTTCTAGCCGGCAACGTGGGCGGATCGCCCGTTCCTCCTTGCGGGCACCGCAGGCTTCGGCGCGGTCCCGTTGGCTTCCTCGGGCGGCTGCGCCGCGGATGCCGCCGGCTGAACTGCCACCGGGCCGCGTTGACGGCGCGGCTTGCCGGCGAGCTTGGCGGAAACTTCCGTAGCCCGCGGTGTCTGGGCGGTTGGAGCCCTTGCCTGAGTCCTGGTCGTCGCCTTGGTCAGCATCGTCACGCGGGTTGATTCGGGAACCCGGAAAATGCTCGCGGCCGGAACCGGCAGCGCGACAAGCGCCTGCTGCTGCGCCAACGTCGTTTGTCTCGGCCACAGCGTGGCCCGCGGCAAGGGAACGCCGCGCGCGCGCCGCTGTGTGCTTGCGCCGGGATCGGTGCTGCGCCAATCGAAGTCGGACAGCGCCGGGGCGGGGAGGGCGGCGGTGCTGCCAAATGCGAACTTTGGAATTTTCGGCCAGTGTGAGGTGGCGACCGTTTCCGCCGCCGGATGCAACTGCCATTGCTGCGGGTCGGTCGGATTCGCCGGCCGTCCTGGTGCAGCGGGCACCACGTGAACGATGCGATAGCCGCGCACCTTCAGTTCGTGCAGAATCTTCGGCAGCGCGTCGACGGTGCGCGGCTGAATATCGTGCAGCAGCAGGATGCCCTTTCCCTTGGCTTCCAGCCGCTTGATCGCAAGCTCATAGACGCGCGCGGCGGACACGTCACGCCAGTCGTCGGCGGGAAAATCGGCGCTCCAGACCTGAAGCCCCTTGGCGCGCGCAAATTGCTCGATCCCGTCGTTGGTGCGCAGGCCGGGCATGCGAACGAACGGCGCGGGCGCGGTGCCGTCGGCCAGCGCCGCGGTCACCGACGCGATGCCCTGTTCGATTTCCTGCCTCGAGCGGTCGAGCGGCAGGCGATCCATGCCGGTTGGATGGTTCTGGGTGTGGGTCGCCACCGTGTGCCCGGCGTCGCGCACCTTGCGCACCCCTTCGGGATTGTCGTTGGCCTGACGTCCGACCAGGAAGAAGGTCGCCTTGGCGCAATGGGCAGCGAGAATGTCGAGGATCTGGTTGCTGTATTTCGGCAGCGGGCCGTCGTCGAAGGTCAGTACCACCTCGCGGTCTCGCAGCGGCAGCGTCTTGCCATATTGCATGGTGCCGATGACGGGATACTGACGCGGGTCGACCACAATCGTGCGCGACGTGCCGATGGCATCGGGGTGGCCCGGGCAGTCGGCAGCCGAGGCGGTCCGCGCGGCAACGCAGGCCAATACGGCCAGACTCAAGGCGGCTGCGGACCGCAGCCGGAGCTCCCCAAATACGCTAGCAACCATACAACCCCGGCTTCATTCCCCAACCCCGGGCCTGATGAATCAGAACCAGGGTCAATAACTATTTGGACGCGAACCACTTCGCTCGAAATCGCTGTCTGAGAACGCCATGCTTACACGAGGCATCGAGAATCGTACTTCAAACCCATGAATTCCACGCCGATTTTGGCTTTAATGTGCCTTGCCGGTCAACGGTTTTGGCATTGGCCGGAACGATGTGGACCACGCGGTAGCGGTTGTCGCGGAGCCAGCGCAGGAAGGCCGGCAGCATGGCTGCGGTCTGGGTCTTGGGATCGTGCAGCAGGATGATGCCCTTGCGGGCGGCTTGCAGCCTCTCGGTGAGCAGTTTCAGTTGCTGATCCGGCGTCATCGGCAGCCAGTCGCTGGCCCAGAGGTCGGCGCCGAATACGGCGATGCCGCGGCGCTGCAGGTTTTCCAGCGTCGCCGGGGTCGTGGCAAAAAACGGATACCGAAAAAACGGCGTGCTCGGGGTGGTCGTGGCCTTGCCGTGCAGCGCCATCTCGACGGCGGCGATGCCCTTGTCGATCTCTGCGGCCGCGGCGTCGGGCTTCACATATTTCAGATTGTGATGGGTCCAGGTGTGGTGCCCGACGGTGTGCCCCTGTGCGGCCAATGCCCGCACCATGTCGGGGCGTGCGGAGGCGGGCCTGCCGATCAGGAAGAAGGTGGCGCGCACGCATTCGTGCGCCAGCGCCGCCAGCACCTTCGGCGTCGTGTGCGGCCATGGTCCGTCGTCGAAAGTGAGCACCACTTCGCGGTCCGCAAGGGGCAGGGTTTGCGGAAAGCTCCTCAGGCCCACGCGCGGGAACGCGGCGGGATCAACGATGAGAACGCGTGAAGTGCCGAGCGCGTCCCTGCGCGGGCACTCGGCGGCCGCTGCTGCCGAAGCAAGGACGATCGATGCCGTGACCGCCGAGCACAGCGGGGAGATGAACCTTCCGGTCATTAGCAGTTCGACATATTTGGCATTGCGCTGTGTGTCGCCGATTGGGTAATGCGTGCTGCAACAGCTCAGACGAGTTCTCTCATTCTGTCAAACCGGCGAGGCGCGGCATGGCCGAGGATATCGACGTTGCCCAGGCCGGTGAACCGCGATCCGTGCACGGCTCCGCGCTCGACCAGCCGATGCGGGATGACGAAGGACAACTCCGGCACGAATTCGTTGAGGCGATTGCCCGCGCCATCGCAGCGGCCGACCGGCCGCTGCTGTGCGAAGTGGTCGCAGAACTTCACGAGGCCGATCTCGGCGATCTGATCGGCGCGCTCGAGCCCGAAGAGCGCGTCAAGCTCGTCGAACTGACCGGCACCGATTTCGACTTCTCGGCGCTGAACGAGGTCGACGATGCCGTCCGCGAGGAAATTCTCGAGGAACTCGAGCCCGAGACGGTCGCGGAAGGCGTGCGCGAACTGGAGTCCGACGACGCCGTCGAACTGCTCGAAGGCCTCGACGCGGAGGACAAGGAAGAGATCCTCGACAAGCTGCCGCCGGCCGAGCGCGCGCCGCTGGAGCGCAGCCTGCTTTATCCGGAAAATTCCGCAGGCCGGCGCATGCAGTCGGAATTCATCGCGGTGCCGCCGGACTGGACCGTCGGGCAGGCGATCGACTACATGCGCGACACTCCCGATCTGCCCGATCGGTTCTACGAGATCTACGCGGTCGATGCCGAGCAGCACTGGCAGGGCGCGGTGTCGCTCGACACGCTGTTGCGCGCCCGCCGGCCGGTGCCGCTCTCCGAACTGATCGAGGAAGACCGCCGCCGTGTGCCGGTGCTCGACGACCTGGCAGAAGTTGCGCGGATGTTCGGCAAATACAATCTGGTCGCGGCTCCCGTCGTCGACACCACCAACCGGCTGGTTGGCGTCATCACCATCGACGACGTCGTCGACGTCATCGAGGAGGAGGCGGACGAGGACCTCAAGGCGCTCGGCGGCGTCACCAGCGACGAAGAACTCTCCGATAACGTCTGGACCATCGCGCGTGCCCGCTTCAACTGGCTGCTGGTCAACCTGGCGACGGCGTTTCTGGCGTCCGCCGTGCTCGGCCTGTTCGAGGGCCAGCTCGAGAAGATGGTCGCGCTCGCGGTCCTGGCGCCGATCGTGGCGAGCCAGGGCGGCAATGCCGCGACCCAGACCATGACGGTGGCGGTGCGGGCGCTCGCCACCCGCGAACTCGGCTCCAACAATGCCTATCGCGTCGTGATGCGCGAGGCGATGGTCGGTCTCGTCAACGGTCTCGCCTTTGCCGTGATCACCGGCGTCGCCGCCGTAGCCTGGTTCAAGATCCCGGGCCTCGGCATCGTGATCGGCCTTGCCATGATCTGCAACCTGATTGCAGGCGCGCTCGGCGGCATCCTGATCCCGATGGTGCTGGAGCGGGTGCGGGCCGACCCCGCGGTGGCATCCGGCACTTTCGTCACCACCATCACCGATGTGGTCGGCTTCTTCTCCTTCCTCGGCATCGCCACGCTGTGGTTCGGGCTGAAATAGCCTGCTTTTTATCGTTAATCGGACCTTAACGCGCCTGGCCCATGATGTCGGCTCACGAGGTCGACATGCAGCGCTTGCGGCTGAAAGCGGATGGACGGATCGTCGAACTGCGGGACGGGCAGGAGTTTCCGCTCGCGCCGGCGATGCCTGCACGTTCGACCTCCCCGGCAATGCCCGCTGAAGCGACCTGCGAGAACACCGCGCTGCCTGCTGTGCGCGACCTTCGCCGTCGCGCGCAACTGACGCAGATCGAATTCGCGGCAAGGCTCGGCGTCCCCGTCGAGACCATCCGCAACTGGGAGCAGGGCAAGCGCGCCCCGCGCGGCCCGGCGCGCGCGCTGCTGGCCGTGATCGCGCATTCGCCGGAAACCGTTTTTGCGGCGTTGGCCACGGAATCCGAGCCCGGCTGAGTTGGCACGGCGGTTCCCGCGGGCCATAATGGCGGCTCGATCCCGGGACAATCCTGATGAACGTCATCGAGGCCAACGGCGCAAAGATCCCGGCGATCGGGCTCGGCACCTGGGAATTGCGCGGGCGCACCTGCGCGCGCATCGTCGAGCAGGCGCTGCGGCTCGGCTATCGCCACATCGACACCGCACAGATGTATGACAACGAGCGCGAGGTCGGCGAGGGCCTGCGCGCGTCGGGCGTCAAGCGCGACCAGGTTTTTCTCACCACCAAGATCTGGCCTTCGCATTTCGCGCCCCACGATCTGGAGCGTTCTGCGAAGGAGTGCCTGGTGCGGCTTCGGCTGACCGAGGTCGACCTGTTGCTGCTGCACTGGCCGAACCCGCAGGTGCCGCTGGTGGAAACGCTTGGCGCGCTGGCGCGGGTCAAGCAACAGGGGCTCGCACGCCACATCGGCGTGTCGAATTTCACCGTGCCCCTGATCGAGGAGGCGGTGGCGGCCTGTCCGGAACCGCTGGTGTGCGATCAGGTCGAGTACCATCCCTATCTCGACCAGAGCAGGGTCGCAGAGGCCTGCGCGCGCCATGGCATGGCGCTGGTAGCCTACAGTCCGATCGCCAAGGGCCGCATCAGGAACGATCGCGCGCTGCTGCGGATCGGCGACCGCTATCGCAAGTCGGCCGCGCAGATCTGCCTGCGCTGGCTGGTGCAGCAGGGCGTGGCGGCGATTCCGCGCACCTCAAGGCTCGAGCGGCTGTCCGAGAACGTCGAGATCTTCGATTTCGAACTGTCGGACGAGGACATGCAGGAGATTTCCAGCATGGCGCCGGCAACCGACTGAGGATTTCGGGCTGGCGCCGAAATGGGATTGAGCAAGCGTCGCGCCGGAAGCTATGCTGGCAGGAGAAACAACAAGAACCTTCTGACGCGATGGACCTGCGGCGGATCATACCTTCGGAAATCACTGCATCGGCGATTGCGCATCTCGCGTTGCTGACGCTGCTGGTCCTGTTTTCGGACGTGCAGCCGTTTGGTTCGGTGACCGCCGAGGAGATACCGGTCGAAATCGTCACTGTGCAGGACCTGGCCATAAAACAGGACCTGGCTGAAAAGCAGGAACCTGCCGAACAGCAGGCGGCCGACGACAAGCCGGAACCAACGCCAACGCCGCAGCCGGATCTTTCGCCGCTCGACAAGCCTGCTGCAGCGAGCGCGCCTCCGCCGTCAGCACAGCCTCCCGCAGCTGCGCCGCTGCAAAAGCAGGCTGCCCTGGCCGCGCCGGCCGTGGCTCAGCCGCCAGCGGTCGCTCAGCCCAATCCACCGGCGCCATCGCCTGGCTACAAGCCGCCCGAGCCCGACCTGTCGATCAAGTACCAGGTCCTGCTGGGCTTGCCGCCAGATTTGTCGCCAACGCTGCCGCCAGCTCCGCCGCAGGGCCATGACAAGGCCGACGACAATTTCGACGCGCCCGCGACGCAGTCGGCCGATATCGCCAGCAACCTGGTCGCGGAATTCCGGCGCCACCTCAAGACCTGCTCGAAACTGCCGGCGTCGCTGAAGACTGCCGACGACGTCAGGGTGAAGTTGCGCGTGCTCATGACACCGGAGGGCCGGCTCGCCGCCGATCCCATCCTGATCGAAGCCAGCGCGTCGATGAAGGGGCCGCTCTTGATGCAGAGCGCCGTTCAGGCGCTCTCAGCCTGCCAGCCCTATGCGATGTTGCCGGTGGACCGCTATGGCGAATGGAAGGTGCTCGATCTCAGCTTCACGCCGCGGGATTTCAGCGCGTCCTGATCGATCAGGGCTTTTTATGCCGCCGCCGGGTGACGGCGCAGACGAACGCCCGGTCATGCTGGTGTACGGGTTGAATGGCTGCGGCGCACTATGGCAAGATCACAATCAAAACCGGATATCCCTGCAAAATGTTGAAACTGGTCATCGGCAACAAGAACTATTCGTCATGGTCGATGCGGCCGTGGCTGGCGCTTCGCGCCAACGACATCCCCTTCGAAGAAGAGTTCATTCCGCTTTACACCGACAACAAGGCCGACAAGGACCGGATCCTGAGCTTTTCGCGGGCCGGCAAGGTGCCGGCGCTGATCGATGGCGATGTGACGGTGTGGGATTCGCTTTCGATCATCGAGTATCTCGCCGAGAAATTTCCGCAGACCCGGCTGTGGCCGGAAGACCGCGCCCGTCGCGCGCACGCGCGTTCGATTTCGGCGGAGATGCATTCCGGCTTCATGCCGCTGCGCAACGAGTGCGGCATGAACCTGCATCGGCCGGTCGGCGCGGTCGAATTGTCGGACGACGCGCGCGCCAATGTTGCGCGCATCCTGGAGATCTGGGCGGATTGCAACCGGCGCTACGGAAAGGAAGGGCCGTTCCTGTTCGGCGCCTTCAGCGGCGCGGATGCGATGTTCGCGCCTGTGGTGCATCGGTTCCTTACCTATGCGGTCGATGTGCCCGGCGATGCCCGGCATTATTTCGATGCGATGCAGTCATTGCCCGCGTTCCAGGAATGGACCCGCGCCGGCCTTGCCGAGACGCTCGTCATCGAAAAGTTCGAGACGGTCTAGCCCGCGGCGTAGCGAACTCCGGGGAGGGCGGGTTCCCATCGGCGCCGGGTGTGGCATGTGGCCGGTAGGGCGGGTCCGAATACCGCCACGCGGATTTCCAAGAACCGCCAAAGCGCCGGTTTATCGCCCTGAAAAATATGCAGAATTCGCGTGTTTGCCATGCCTCGATGCTGCTGGCCTTTGCGACGGCCGGTGTGCTAGGTTGCCGCAGGGTTCTCAAATAGGCCGAAAGCTAGCGGGACCGTGAGCACGGCCGGTGTTCTTGCGTGATGGAGAGGGCGTTGAAGCATAAGTACTCCGTTGGAGAGACTGTCTATTTTACTGCCAGCAATGTTGCCCGTCCGGCCGCCAGCGGCACCTATGAGGTGATCCGGCTGCTTCCCACCGATGGCGACGATTGCCAGTACCGGATCAAGAGTTCGACCGAAGCGTTTGAACGGGTCGCCAAGGAAAGCCAGCTCGCGGTTACCTGAAACACTTGTGCGCAAGCAGGCCTGCGACGCGGTTCCAGTTCGAACGCCGTCAAATGGCCCCGTTCAAGGGACCTTCTGCCGCAAGGCGATGCCGTAAAAACGCATTCGTCTTGCGCCAATCGCGTCTTATGCTGCGTTGAAGGACACCGCGCATGAACTGGGCCTTGTCAGCTTCGCTGGATCAGATCTGGCGTTCACCGAGCTTTCCGATGTGGCTGACGCTTGCCGCAGCGGTATTCTTTGGGCTCGTCGTTCTGGTCATGGTGCTCCGCGCCGACAGGTCGGTTGCCAACACGACGCTGGCAGTCCTGACATTGATTTCGATCGCTGTCGCCGGGACCATGGTCGTCCAGGGCTTCAGCGCGGGCAGCCGGAGCGCGCCCGCCGAGGCCCGCTACGTTCCCCCGGCCAGTGCGGCCTTGCCGCAGCTTTCCTGCATCGACGACCTCGCCGGTGACGCTGTCCTGAGCGCCTGTGAGAAGGCGCTGTTCGGCTCCGCCGAGTCGGCCGCCGCGGCGGTGGCCTACGCGGCCAACCAGATCACGCTGCTGATTTCGCTCGGCGACGTCGCCACCGCGAACAAGGGCGCCGGCTCCGACCTGATGGCGCTGCGCCGCGCCGTGGAGCGCGACCGCTACGGATTGATGGCCTACGTGCTGACGACGCGCGACCGCTGTACGGCCCAGTCATGCCCGCTGTTCCGCTCGTTGACCAGCAAGAACCAGATTGCGGCCAACATGGACGAGCGCCTGTACGAGAACCTGGTCACGCGCTATGCGCCTTCCTGGAACGTGCCGCCGCAGGCTGCTTCGGGACTGCTCGCCGGGTTGCCGCCTTCGATGCCCACCGGCAAACCGACCAACGCCGAATTCCCGACCTCGGCCTCGACCCCGGCGGTCAGCATCATGACTCCAGAGCCGCCGCTCGGGGCCGCGCCGAAGCCGCCTGCCGCCACCGCCGCGCCGCGTCCAGCCCCGCCCGCGGCTGCGGCAGCGACGACACAGCCGGTGCCGGCCGCCGCCAAGAAGCCGCCGCCGCCGCCACCTGCGAAACGGGCGCCGGTTCAACTCGCACCGACTGCTGCGGCGCCCACAGCTGATAGCAACGAGTGATCTTTTCAAAGCGCGCGCGGGCCGCTACATCGGCGGGATCATGCCGCTTCATCTCATCAAGCTTGCCGTCGGCTGCGAGTCGGTCAAGGAACTCAAGGGCTGGGTTGCCGAACGCATGGCAACCGCGAAGAAAAAGGGCCTGCCGCTTCGCCATGTCCACGTCACGCGGATGACGCCGAAGCGCGATGCCGAGTTGCTGGCCGGCGGCTCGCTCTACTGGGTCATCAAGGGTGAAATCGCCGCCCGCGAAAAGATCATCGCCGTCGAGCCGTTTCGCGACAAGGACGGCATCGGCCGCTGCCGCCTGGTGATGCAGCCAAAGGTCTTCGCCGTTTCGCCGCGACCGATGCGCCCGTTCCAGGGCTGGCGATACCTGACCGAGGACGCCGTGCCGCCGGACCTCACGAAGTCGTCGGCCGCCAGCGTGGCGGCGATGCCGGAGCCGATGCGCCGGGAATTGCGCGACCTCGGGCTGCTCTGACGGAACTAGAGCCCCGTTCCGATTGAATCGGAACGGGGCTCTAGATTCTTGTTTTGACGCGTTTTCTTCACGCGAACCGGTTTCCACTTCGCTGGAAAACGCTCTAGACCCCGATGTTGTCGATCAGGCGCGTCTTGCCGAGCTTGGCGGCGACCAGGATCCGCACCGGGCCGTGCTTGACTGACGCAACCGGCGCCAGCGTCTCGGCATGCCGGGCCTCGAAATAATCCAGCACGAAACCCGCACTTTCGATCATTTCGCGGCCGGCCGCCATGGCACCCTCCAATTCGTCGCCGGCCTTGAGGCGCTTGGCGCTTTCCTTCATGGCGCGGTACAGCGTCGTCGCCGTCTGCCGTTCCTCCGCCGACAGGTAGACGTTGCGCGAGGACATCGCGAGCCCATCGCGCTCCCGTACCGTGCGCGAGCCGATCACCCTGACGCCGAGATCGAGATCCCGCGCCATCTGCGCCACCACCCGCAACTGCTGGAAATCCTTCTCGCCGAAGATCGCAACGTCCGGCCGGCACTGGGTGAACAGCTTGCCGACCACGGTGGCGACGCCGCCGAAGAAATGCGGCCGGAAGCGATCCTCTAGACCGGCGACGGCCGGACCCTCGGGCACGATCCGGGTGGCGAAGCCGTCGGGGTACATCGCCTTGACGTCCGGATTCCAGATCAGGTCGACTTTCTCGGCGGCGAGTTTGGCCACATCGGATTTCCAGGTGCGCGGGTAGGAACCGAAATCCTCCGTCGGCGCGAACTGCGTCGGGTTGACGAAGATCGAAACGATGACTTTTTGCGCCCGGCGCTTGGCGAGCCGCACCAGCGACACATGCCCGTCGTGAAGCGCTCCCATGGTCGGCACCAGCGCGATGGTGGCCTTTCGGGCGCGCAACGCCTCGGTGGCGCGGCGCAAGGCGGGAACGGTACGGACGACCATGGGACTTCGCGACATCGGAAATGGATCTCTTGCGGTTTCTGATGGGGCACGAGCCCCGGGACTTCGGCGGGCAGGCCGACCTTATAAGGCGAGAGCGTTGCCGCCAAGATAACTCAGCAATGGCAAACTTGCGGCAGCTCGACGCGAAAGCAAGGCGCACGCGCGGCGTTTGAGTCGTCGCCGGACTGTCGAAGTGCTCGAGGCACCGACAGCGGATTCATCATGAAGATACACGTCGCGCGATTTGCGCACGTCGTCGCGCATTTCACTTGACCGAAGCGGCGCGTTGATTTGAAGATGACGACGGGGAACGAGTCATGTTGGTTCAAGCGAGTCAGGGGCAGTCCGGTTCAGCGCACGTCGTGGTGCTGGGCAACGAGAAGGGCGGGTCAGGAAAATCCACTACCGCCCTGCATATCGCCGTCGCCCTGATGAAGGCTGGACAGCGCGTTGCGACCATCGACCTCGACTGTCGCCAGCAAAGTTTCACCCGCTACATCGGCAACCGCAACGCATGGGCACGCCGGACCGGTCTCGATCTCGAAATTCCGGTGCACTACTGCATCAAGCTCGGCGAGACGATGCAGATTGCCGACAATGAAAATTCCGAGTTCCAGCAATTCATGGAAGCGGTGAGCGCGGTCGAGCGCGCCTACGACTTCATCGTGATCGACACGCCGGGTTCCGACTCTTATCTGATGCGCCTGGCGCATTCGATGGCCGATACGCTTGTGACCCCGATCAACGACAGCTTCCTCGACGTCGACGTGCTCGGCACCGTTGATCCCGCCACCTATTCCGTGACCGGGGAGAGTCATTACGCGGAGATGGTGCGCGACGTCCGGCGCAAGCGGCGGCAGGTCGACGGCGCCACTACCGACTGGATCGTGGTGCGCAACCGCCTGTCGATGATCGGTTCGCGCAACAAGCAGCTCGTCGCCGAGGGCCTGAAGGAACTATCGCTGCGGCTGGGCTTCCGTTCGATCGACGGGTTTGCGGAGCGGGTGGTCTACCGCGAATTCTTTCCGCGTGGATTGACGGCGCTCGACGACATCGATGAGGCGACGCTGGGCACGCGGCCCAGCATGGGCCATGTGACGGCACGCGAGGAGGTGACGAGCCTGCTGCGCCAGCTCAAGCTGCCGCTCGACGAGCGCGGCCGCCGCCGTGCGGCCAATCGGGCCGAATGGTTCACCCAGGTCGACAAGCCGCTGGAAGTCCACGATATCTTCGGCGACATCGTCAGCGCTGAACGCTCCGCTTGAAACTTCCGCCTATTGCGGCCGAACGACGGTCATCCGGAACGGGCCGCTGTTGGCGACGGCCGGAGGGCTCTGGCTATCCCAGGAAGGGCCGGCGCCGGCTGGAGTATGCGAGCTTCAGGCGCCACGCCATCCGAGATCTGCGCCACTCAAACGCGCAGGCTGGTGCTTTTTTGTGCGCTGCGCACATGGGGGCACTTTAGCTGTGAAGAAAAAGCAGTTGATATTGCTCGTGGAATTGCCTGCGCCAAGTTGGCACGAACTTTGAAGTAATGCGGCTATCGGTCGTCATCGATGACGGTCAGCCGCCCGCGGATGGGCTCCCCAAAACTCCCAGTATCCATTCAATCGATCGAGGACGCATGTCGCGTCGCCGAGGGGTGTCGTCGGAATTCGAAAGGCAGACCATGCTCGAGAAGGTAAGCAGGCAAAAACTGGTGGTCATCGGCAACGGCATGGCCGGCATCAGGACCGTCGAGGCGCTACTCGAGCGCGCGCCGGATCTCTACGACATCACCGTTTTCGGCGCCGAGCCCTATGGCAACTACAATCGAATCTTGCTGTCGCCGGTGCTCGCCGGCGAGAAGACCGTCGATGACATCATGCTCAACACCGTGCAGTGGTACGACGACAACAACATCGCGCTGCGCAAGGGCGAAACGGTCACGATGATCGATCGCCGTACCTGCGAGGTCGTCACCGCAGCCGGCGAGCGGCTGCCCTATGATCGCCTGCTGATCGCCACCGGCTCCAACCCGATCATGCTGCCGCTGCCGGGCAAGGATCTTCCCGGCGTGATCGGCTTTCGCGACATCTACGACGTCGAGCGCATGGTCGAAGCCTCGACCAGCCACCGCAATGCCGTTGTGATCGGCGGCGGCCTGCTCGGCCTGGAAGCGGCCAACGGCCTGATGAAACGCGGCATGAACGTCACGGTGGTGCATCTGCTCGACACGCTGATGGAGCGGCAGCTCGATCCGGTCGCCGGCGGGCTGTTGCGCAAGTCGCTGGAAGAACGCGGCATGGTGTTCAAGATGCCGGCCCAAACCGAGGCGATCCTGGGCGAGGACCGCGTCACCGGCGTGCGCTTCGGCGATGGATCGGAACTTGCGGCCGATCTCGTGGTGATGGCGGTCGGCATCCGGCCCAATTTCGAACTTGCCAAGAAGGCGGGTCTGCATTGCGAGCGCGGCATCGTCGTCTCCGACACCATGCAGACCTATGACGGCCGCATCTACGCGGTCGGCGAATGCGTGCAGCACCGCCGCCAGACCTACGGCCTCGTCGCGCCGTTGTTCGACCAGGCCAAGGTCTGCGCCAACCATCTCGCCATGAAGGGCTTTGCCACTTATGACGGTTCGGTGGTCTCGACCAAGCTGAAGGTGACCGGGATCGACCTGTTCTCGGCCGGCGATTTCGCGCCGGGACCGGACAAGGAGGAGATCGTGCTGCAGGACGCCAACCGCGGCGTCTACAAGCGCATCATCCTGCGCGACAAGAAGATCGTCGGCGCCGTGCTCTACGGCGATACCATCGACGGCCCCTGGTATTTCCAGCATCTGCGTGACGGTACCGACGTATCGGCGATGCGCGAACGGCTGGTGTTCGGCGCCGCCAATCTCGGCGACGGCGGTCACGCCGGCCAGAATTCGGTCGCCTCTATGAGCGACGCCACTGAAATCTGCGGCTGCAACGGCGTCTGCAAGGGCACGATCGTCAAGGCGATCACCGAGAAGAAGCTGTTCACGCTCGACGACGTCCGCGCCCACACCAAGGCGTCGTCCTCGTGCGGCTCGTGCACCGGGCTGGTGGAGCAGGTGCTCGCGTTCACGCTCGGCGGGGATTATTCGACGGCGCCGAAGGTCAAGCCGGTTTGCAAGTGCACCGATCACAGTCACGACGATGTCCGCCGCGTCATCGTCGAGCAGAATCTGAAGACCATCCCCGATGTCATGCGGTTCATGGAGTGGAAGACCGACAACGGCTGCCACTCCTGCCGTCCGGCGCTGAACTACTATCTGCTCGCCACCTGGCCCGGCGAATATCGCGACGACGCGCAGTCGCGCTACATCAACGAGCGCGTGCACGCCAACATCCAGAAGGACGGAACCTATTCGGTGGTGCCGCGGATGTGGGGCGGCGTCACGACGCCGAACGAGTTGCGCGCCATTGCCGATGTCGCCGACAAGTTCAATATTCCGACCGTGAAGGTCACCGGCGGCCAGCGCATCGACCTGCTCGGCGTGAAGAAGGAGGATCTGCCGGCGGTATGGGCCGACCTCAACGAGGCCGGCATGGTTTCGGGCCACGCCTATGCCAAGGGCTTGCGCACCGTCAAAACCTGCGTTGGCTCGGAATGGTGCCGCTTCGGTACCCAGGACTCGACGGGGCTTGGGGTGAAAATCGAAAAATTCATGTGGGGCTCATGGACGCCGGCCAAGGTGAAGCTTGCGGTATCCGGTTGTCCGCGCAACTGCGCCGAGGCGACCTGCAAGGACGTCGGCGTGATCTGCGTCGATTCCGGCTACGAGATTCACTTCGCCGGAGCGGCGGGGCTTCACATCAAGGGGACGGAATTCCTGGCCAAGGTTGCCACCGAGGACGAGACGCTGGAGGTGATCGCGGCGGTGACGCAGCTCTACCGCGAGCAGGGCTGGTACTTGGAGCGCATGTACAAGTGGTGCGATCGCGTCGGCCTCGATGCCATCCGCAAGCAGGTGGTCGAGGATGTCGCCAACCGCAAGGCGCTTCACGATCGTTTCGCCTATTCGCAGCAGTTCTCGCAGAGTGACCCGTGGGCAGAGCGCGCCCAGCGTGGCGTCGATCGCAACGAGTTCGCGCCGATGGCTGAATTGGAGCTGGCATGACCCGCTGGATCGAAATCGGAGCCTTGAACGATATCCCGCGTCTCGGCTCTCGCGTGGTGCGGACCGCGTCGGGCGACATCGCCGTGTTTCGTTCGGCTGACGATGACGTGTTCGCGCTCGACGACCGTTGTCCGCACAAGGGCGGACCGCTGTCGCAGGGCATCGTTCACAACAAGCGCGTCACCTGTCCGCTGCATAATTTCGTCATCGAACTGGCGAGCGGCGAAGCCGTCGCGCCGGATACGGGATGTACGCGCGTGCATCCGACCAAGGTCGAGAACGGTACTGTCTGGCTGTCCCTGCGCGAGGCGACGCTCGCCGGTTGAGAGGGAGCGGGATACCGGTCGCGGGAAGGCCGGCCGAGCGCCAGCGCCCCGTTCCGGTATCGTACGGGGTTGCCGCGCAGGGCAGTCCGTGGAACAAAAGGCCCAGCAAGCGGGTTTCCATAGACTTTTAATGAAACCTCGAACCAAAGCTTGGCTGGAGGCGTCCTAAGATAAAGGAGGCCGAAAATTCCGCCACTGAGCGCCTGCACAATGGATAGGTGCAGCGCACAACGATAAGGCGGTCAATACACAACATTTGGCCTTTATGTCACTCCACCGTGACATATATCATTAAGAAAGGACCGAAGAGTCCTGAACATGGGATGGCCCTGAATTGGGGCGCGAGGCGAAAATGAAACGTGGAATACTCATTCTGCTTTCACTCTCCGTGCTGGTTGCCGTCGGGTATTTCACCGCGACCAAGTGGGCGATCCGCCATGAGACGATCGCGTTCCACGATCCCGCGCGCGACAATCGCCTGGTTGCGGTCACCGTTGCCGTTCGTCGCGACAAGGAAATGCAGGCCAACGCGGGGCTGATCAAATTGCCGGTCGCGATCCTCAACCACGGCAACACCGTCAAGAGCACCGAGTACTCGTTCCTGTCCAACATCTTCGCGTGGCGCGGCTACCTCGCGATCGCCCCGCAGCACGACCTGCCGACCGATCCGCCGATGGTGACCAAGGTCGGTGAACTCTATGTCGGCCGTCTGCCGCAGATTCAGCGCGGCGTTGCTAACATCCATTTCGCCATCGGGCAGATGAAGAAGGTCCAGCCCAACGCCGATTACGACCGGGTCACGATGGTCGGCCACTCGATGGGCGGCGACATTTCGATGTATTTCGCCAGGGAGTATCCGGACGAGATCAAGAAGGTCGTGACGCTCGACAATCTGCGCGTGCCGTTCCTGACCGAAGGCAAGTTCAAGATCCTGTCGTTCCGCTCCAAGGATACGCACTTCAAGGCCGACCCCGGCGTCGTGCCTGACGACGAGCAGTGCGAGCAGTCCGGCATTACGGTCGTGAACACCGGCTTCCAGCACAACGACATGCGCGATACCGGACCCGACGCGGCCAAATCGTCGATCCAGTCGATGCTCGACAAGTTCCTCGACGATGCCGACAAGAGCTCGCTCAAGCCGGTGCCGACCAAGGTGCCTGATGTGCTGAGTTCAAGCCCGGGACCGGTGCCACTCTCGACGCCGCTGGCCAGCAATCCGCAGCCCAGGAACAAGCCGGTGACCAACTGACGGCTACGACCGCGCGGATCCCGGCGGGATCGCCTTTGGACGCATTGACCAGCCTCGGGCGCCGGCCCACATAGAGCCTGCTGCACAATTGCGAGCGCTCATGGCTGGCGAACCCATCAAACCGAAGTCGGAAGGCGATGTCACCTCTGCGCCAAAAGCCGAGGCGCGCAATGCGCGTCCGCTGCCGGAGGCAAGGACCTCCGCGGCCGAAGACATCGCCGCCTTTGTCGCCAGGGCGCGGGAAATGTCGCCGCACCGCGCAGGTGCGCGGGGAAGGCTGGTATTTGCGCTGGACGCCACCATGAGCCGGCAGCCTACCTGGGACATGGCCTGCACGCTGCAGGCCGACATGTTCCGCGAGGCGGCCGCGTTGGGCAGTCTCGACATCCGCCTGGTCTATTACCGCGGCCTGAACGAATGCCGGGCCACGGGCTGGATTTCCGATTCCGCGCAATTGGCCAGGCTGATGAGCAAGATCGATTGCCAGGGCGGCAATACGCAAATCGGCAAGGTGCTGTCGGAAGCACGCCGCGAGGCGGTGGCGTCGGGGGTGCGCGCCGTGGTGTTCGTCGGCGATGCCATGGAGGAACAGGTCGACGATCTCTGCGCCAGGGCGGGCGAACTCGGCCTCTTGAAAGTGCCCGTCTTCATGTTCCAGGAAGGCCACGACGCCATTGCCGAACAGGCTTTCCGCGAGATTGCGCGGCTGACCGGCGGTGCATGGTGCAGGTTTGACCCCGGTGCTGCGGCGCAGTTGCGCGAACTGCTGCGCGCCGCTGCGGCCTATGCCGCCGGCGGGCGCGAGGCGCTGCTGCGGCTGTCGAAGACCGCAGGCGGCGCGGCCGCGCTGATCGGCCAGATGAAGTGATTACAGCATCGCTCGCCACTGATCGGCTGCGATGCTTTTCAGCGCAGATGTAACTATATTGAAGCCATGCCAACCCTGATCGCCGGCGTCGTCGCCGTTGTCCTGCTTTACCTGCTGCTGCAAATGTTTCGTGCAGCCAATCCGGTCGTGCTCGCGCGCGGCATCAAGATCGTGGGTGGCGTTGTCGCGCTCGCGGTCGCGGCCTTTACCGGCCTGCGCGGCGAACTTGCGGTAGCTATCCCCCTCGGCATCTTCGGCGCCGGCCTGCTGGGCTGGTCGCCGTTCGGGCCGGGCGGCTTCAGCAGTATCGGGGGGATTTTTGGCGGCGGCGCGAAGCGCTCGGCGGGACAGGCCTCGCGCGTGCGTTCGCAGTTTCTCGACATGAGCCTCGATCATGACAGCGGTGCGCTCTCTGGCCGGATCGTGGACGGGCCGAGTGCGGGGCGCTCGCTCGACGAATTCGATCTGGCGCAATTGCTCGCGATGACAGCGAGCTTCGACGCCGAGAGCGTGGCCCTACTTGAAAGCTATCTGGACCGCCGGTTTCCCGCTTGGCGTCAGAACGCGCAGGGTGACGCGGCAGGGGGGCAACGTCGCACGGCGACGAGCGGTAAAATGACGGACGAGGAGGCCTATCAGATCCTTGGCCTGCAGCCGGGGGCGGGGCGCGACGACATCAGTCGGGCGCATCGCGCCCTGATGAAGAAACTGCATCCCGACCAGGGGGGGTCGACGTATCTCGCCGCCCGTGTAAACGAGGCCAAGGATACTCTGCTTCGCACGCATCTCAGCTAACTCCGGCTCACGCTACCAAACGCGACATACCGAGAGCTGCTTCCGTGTCGGTCTCTGTCTGCAGCCCCGTCATCGCCCGCCGTTGTCCGGCGTGGTCGATCGTTCATGCTCGAAAACTAACCGCAATTTCTTGACGAGAAGTTTTCGTCGGAGCGATTGACCACCGACATGTGAAGGGCATTCGCGGCTGTGGTTTGAAAACAACAAAGCCGGGGCTCAGTGCGTTTTCAAGCGAAGTGGAAACCGGTCCGCGTGAAGAAAACGCGTCAAAACAGAAAACCAGAGCCTCCGTTCCGATTCAATCGGAACGGAAAAGGCTCTAGCGCCGGCTTTGTCAGTCGAACGGCAGGACCGATCAGTTGCGAACGGTAATGCAGGAAATATCGGCGCGCTTGAGCGTGCGGCACACCGCTTCGGCCTGATCGCGCTCGAGGCCGGCGAAACGGGCACGGTAGAGCGTCTTGTTGTCCTTGGCGACCACCGGCTCGGTGAAGGGATCGGCCTTGCTGAGCAGGCTGCTGGCCTTGTTCCGGCAAAGGTCGATCCGCTGCTTGGCTTCGCCTTCGCTTTCAAGCGCGCCGACCTGAATGATCCATCCGGTGCGGGCGGTAAGCGGGGCGGGCGGCTTGATTGCGCCGTTCTGTTGCGTGGCCTGCTGTTGCGGAACCTGCGGCTGGGCGTGCGGTGTCGGCTCGGCATACGCCAACGCCTGCGATGCGTGTGCCTGCGGGGCACCCTGCGTCAGGCTCGAGGCGGGCAACACGCCAAGGATGCCTTGTCCGGTGCCGTGATTGGCCGGCTGCGGCGGCATCGCGGCCTTGGGGACGTCGGTCCTGTTGGTCTCCGCAGCCTTCGCCACCACGGCGCTGGACGTTTCGGCGACTTCTGGACGGGCCGGGACGGTATGGGTGACCGTGGGCGCCGGCTGGGATGGGCCAGCAGAAGCCAGTTTCATCGGCCCCGCCTTGACCTGGACGGTCTTGACCTTGACCGGCTTCATCGGCTCGGCAGAGCCCGGGATCGCTCCCATCGACTGGGTCTGGATGACGCCACTGGTCAGCGGGGCGGGTTCGGGCCTGGCCTGCGGTTCGACCTTTGCGGCAGGCGGGGGCAGGGCGGCAGCCGCCGCAGCCATCAGCGACGGCTTGGCGGGCGCAATCGAGCGGGTCGTGGGCATCGGCGCCGGTTCGGCGGCTGCCACGTTGACCTGAGCGGTCTCGGCATCCGCCACTTCAACCGCGCCGTCGCCCGCATTGCGTTCGGTGATCGCAGCGACGGTGCGCTTGGTCGCGCCCTTGTCAAGGTTTTCCGCGAGCAGGTTGCGCATGATGGAGTCGCGCGAACCGCCGCTGCGGCCGCCCATCACCACGCCGACGAGGTAACGGTTACCGCGGCGCATCGAGGTGACAAGGTTGAAGCCGGAGGCGCGGGTGTAGCCGGTCTTGATGCCGTCGACGCCTTCGACATTGCCGAGCAGGCGATTGTGGTTGCGGATCGACTGGCCGCGATAGGCGAACACCGAGGTCGAGAAATAACGGTAGTAACGCGGGAAGCGGTCCTGGATGGCGCGGCCGAGCATGGCCTGGTCACGTGCCGTGGTCAGCTGTTCGTCGTTGGGCAGGCCGGAAGCGTTGCGATAGGTGGTCTTGCTCATGCCGAGTGCGCGCGCCTTGCGCGTCATCATTCTGGCAAAATCGGCTTCGCTGCCGGCAATAGTCTCGGCGATGACGACGGCGGCGTCGTTTGCGGAGCGAGTTACCAGGCCCTTGATTGCGTCCTCGACCTTCAGCGTCTGGCCGGGCTTCAGACCGAGCTTTGTCGGTGCCTGCTCGGATGCGAACTCCGATACGTCCATTTCGCTATCGAGCTTGAGCTTGCCGGATTCAAGGCGCTCGAACAGCAGATAGAGCGTCATGATCTTGGTCAGCGACGCCGGGCGCCGGATACCGTCGGGATTGTTCGAGGACAGCACCGAACCGGAATTGGCGTCGACGATGATCGAGGAGAATTGCGGGCTGTAGCTTTCGCGGACGACGTGATGGCGGCGATGCTTGCCGCGGCGCGCTTCGGCGCTCTCGCTGCTGATCAGGATCGCTGTCGTGATGGTAACCAGCCCCAGCGCGCAAATACGCAACGCGCGCGAGGAAGCGAAGGTTGTACGAAGCATTTACTTCCCCGTCCCAATTTCTATCTTGATCACCGGCTCGTGAGGCAAAATTGTGCCCAACAACCCCTGAGGTTCCCTGCTCGAAGCGCCGATTTCGCCGTTTTGGGCGGCCCAATCGGCCGATCAGGTCGATGCTCTAGCTAAGTTGCTGTTTACGAACAGCTTTCAGTCTGCCTGCCGGACGGCAGAGAGGCCAAGAATCAGGTTAGGCCGAGCGAGTTTCCAAAAGATTAAGCAACCGTTGCCTAACGCCCTCTGATTTCTACCTAAAGCGACATAATTGTGCGTCGCACAAAATATCTTGACATAATTGTGCACTGCACATATAAAGGGTGTGTCAGGGAGCCGGGACCTCCCGGCAATCGATTGCATTTTCAGTCTGGGAAAAAGGGACTCCATGATGGTCAAGGTTGAAGACATTCAGAACTACGGCAAGGAGCAGCTCGAATCGGCTGCCGCCTCCGCGAGCAACCTGCAGAGCGGCGTTCAGGCGATCGCGACCGCCTATGGCGACTACGCCAAGAAGTCGTTCGAAGACACCAAGTCGTTTGTTGAAAAGCTTTCCGGCGTGAAGTCGCTGGACAAGGCGCTCGAAGCTCAGACCGAGTTTGCTCGCTCGTCCTACGAGACCTTCGTCGCCGAGTCGCAGAAGATCGCCGGCCTTTACACCGATCTCGCCAAGCAGACCTTCAAGCCCTACGAAGGCCTGGTCGCGAAGTTCACCCCGGCTGCGAACTAGTTCGAGCTCGCGTTATTTAAAGCGAAAGCCCGGCCATTTTGGCCGGGCTTTTTCTTGCGCATGCGGCCGCGAACAGGCTTGCTCGGGATGGCGTACGCACCAGCCGCAGGGAATAATAGGTTCCACCGAGAACAACGAGAGCGCAGCAGCACCGGTCGCCCCAAATGCGCCCAATGCATCGCACCGTCAAACCGGCGCTCGCGATCCTTTGTCAAATCGCGCAGAAAAGATTAACCTTTGCTCTGGATAGCCGAGCCGGGAATCGGGTCGGTCGCAGGTCGCGCCAGCGCAGCCTCTCGGCGCTTGCGACGATCCGGCGGCGGTCCCATATTGCAATAGCCGATCCGGTCAGCGGGTCGGACCGGGAGCGGCGATCTGGAAAGCGTTGCTGGGTACTTTGCGATCGCGGCCACAAGTCGGTCGCGAAGCGGTCCAAGATGCGCTATCCGGTTTCCCTTTCGATTTCGAACGCCTGAGCCATGTTGCAGTTATCATTCACAGCTAGCTCGTCCGTGTCGGCCAGATCGGCCGTTTCCGCTCCCCGCATGAGCAACGACGAGAACCGCAATACCGGGACCGGTGGACCGTCGACGTCGGTCATCACCAAGGTCAAGCCGAAGACCAAGCGTCCGAACCTCTATCGCGTCCTGATCCTGAACGACGACTACACGCCGATGGAGTTCGTCGTGCATGTGCTTGAGAAGTTCTTCCAGAAGGACGCCGAGGCGGCCACCAAGATCATGCTGCACGTCCATCACCACGGGATCGGCGAGTGCGGCGTGTTCACCTACGAGATTGCCGAGACCAAGGTCACGCAGGTGATGGATTTTGCGCGCAAGCATCAGCATCCCCTGCAATGCGTGATGGAAAAGAAGTAGCCCCGCGTGGCATTCGGCCCGGCCGAAGAGGAACGGGTCTTGCATCGATTGGCTCTGACGGAATGCGAGCTTTTCCCGGTAGTTTTTCGGGGATGGTCGCGCGTCGCGATGGTGGCTGAATTTAGAGGAAAACCACATTTTCGGAACCGGTCTTTCGCCACGATCGGACGTAACTATATGACAAGGAATGACGAAGGTTGTTGTTGCCTGACCGGGTAATGGCGATCATGATGAGCCGGGGCCATAGAGGACGCGAATGCCAACTTTTTCCCAAAGCCTTGAACAATCCCTGCATCGTGCGCTGGCGATTGCAAACGAGCGTCATCATCAATACGCGACGCTCGAACATCTTCTGCTTTCGCTGATCGATGACTCGGATGCGGCGGCGGTGATGCGTGCCTGCAGCGTCGATCTCGACAAGCTGCGCACCAGTCTGGTCAACTACCTTGAGACCGAATTCGAAAACTTGGTGACGGACGGCGCCGACGACGCCAAGCCGACCGCCGGGTTCCAGCGCGTGATCCAGCGGGCGGTGATTCACGTCCAGTCTTCGGGTCGCGAGGAAGTTACCGGCGCCAACGTGCTGATCGCGATATTCGCGGAGCGCGAAAGTCACGCCGCCTATTTCCTGCAGGAGCAGGACATGACGCGGTACGACGCGGTGAACTACATCAGCCACGGCATCGCCAAGCGGCCGGGCGTCTCCGAGGCTCGTCCCGTTCGCGGCGTCGACGAGGAGACCGAGACCAAGGGCACCGACGACTCCAAGAAGAAGGGGGAGGCGCTCGAGACCTATTGCGTCAACCTCAACAAGAAGGCGCGCGACGGCAAGATCGATCCGGTGATCGGGCGCAATTCCGAAATCAACCGTGCCATCCAGGTGCTGTGCCGCCGCCAGAAGAACAATCCGCTGTTCGTCGGCGAAGCCGGCGTCGGCAAGACCGCGATCGCGGAAGGCCTCGCCAAGCGCATCGTCGATTCGGAAGTGCCGGAAGTGCTGGCCGCGGCCACCGTGTTCTCGCTCGACATGGGAACGCTGCTGGCGGGCACCCGCTACCGCGGCGATTTCGAGGAGCGCCTCAAGCAGGTGCTGAAGGAACTGGAGGCGCACCCGAACGCCATCCTGTTCATCGACGAGATCCATACCGTGATCGGCGCGGGCGCCACCTCCGGCGGGGCGATGGACGCGTCCAACCTGCTCAAGCCGGCGCTGGCCTCGGGCACGATCCGCTGCATGGGTTCGACCACGTATAAGGAATACCGTCAGCACTTCGAAAAGGACCGCGCGCTGGTGCGCCGGTTCCAGAAGATCGACGTCAATGAGCCGACGGTCGAAGATGCGATTGCGATCCTCAAGGGCCTGAAGCCGTATTTCGAGGATTATCACCGGCTGAAATACACCAACGAGGCGATCGAGGCGGCGGTGCAACTGTCGTCGCGCTACATCCATGACCGCAAGCTGCCGGACAAGGCGATCGACGTGATCGACGAGTCGGGCGCGGCGCAGATGCTGGTGGCCGAGAACAAGCGCAAGAAGACCATCGGCATCAAGGAGATCGAGACCACGATCGCCTCGATGGCGCGGATTCCGCCCAAGAGCGTGTCGAAGGACGATGCCGAAGTGCTCAAGCATCTCGAGCAGACGCTCAAGCGCGTGGTGTTCGGCCAGGACAAGGCGATCGAGGCGCTGTCGGCGTCGATCAAGCTGGCACGCGCCGGCTTGCGCGAACCGGAAAAGCCGATCGGTTCCTACCTGTTCTCCGGCCCGACCGGCGTCGGCAAGACCGAAGTGGCCAAGCAACTCGCAGCCTCGCTGGGCGTCGAGCTGATCCGGTTCGATATGTCCGAATATATGGAGCGGCACACGGTGTCGCGCCTGATCGGCGCGCCTCCCGGCTATGTCGGCTTCGACCAGGGCGGCCTGTTGACCGATGGCGTGGACCAGCATCCGCATTGCGTGGTGCTGCTCGACGAAATCGAGAAGGCGCATCCGGATCTCTACAACGTGCTGCTGCAGATCATGGATCATGGCCGGCTCACCGACCATAACGGCAAGCAGGTCAATTTCCGCAACGTGATCCTGATCATGACCACGAACGCGGGCGCCGCCGACCTGGCGCGTCAGGCCTTCGGCTTCACGCGCAACAAGCGGGAAGGCGACGACCACGAGGCCATCAATCGGCAGTTCGCGCCGGAATTCCGCAACCGGCTGGATGCGATCGTCTCGTTCGCCCACCTCAACGCCGATGTCATCGGCATGGTGGTCGAGAAGTTCGTGCTGCAGCTCGAGGCGCAGCTCGCCGACCGCGACGTCACCATCGAGCTGTCGGAGCCCGCCAAGGCTTGGCTGATCGAGCACGGCTATGACGAGCAGATGGGCGCACGGCCGATGTCGCGCATCATCCAGGAGCACATCAAGAAGCCGCTGGCGGATGAAGTGCTGTTCGGCCACCTCAAGGGTGGCGGCCATGTCCGCGTCGTGCTGGTTCCGGACGAAGCCAGCACCGAGGGCAGGAGCAAGATCGGCTTCGAGTTCGTCGAGGGCCCGGTTACGCCGAAGCCGGAAAAGCTGCCCGGCGCCCGCAAGCGCTCGACGCCGCGGAAGCCGAAATCCGGCGGCGGCGGAGGCGGGTCCAAGGGCCCAGCCTCCAAGGGGCCGCTGGTCAAGGTGTGATCGACCGACCGATCGATCATCGAGAGATACGAAAAGGCCGGCTCGAAGAGCCGGCCTTTTTCTTATGTTTTTCGGGCGCCCGCTGAGGAGAAGACCTTCAGCGGTGGCCGAGCAGGTCGTCGATCTTGCGCTGGAGCTGGCGCTTCTTGATCTCGCTCTTGCGCAGCCGTTCCTCGAGGTCGGAGACGGGCTCGGCGGGGCTCTCGGCGCGGAAGGCGACGCCGACGAAATTGTCGCGCCACCAGATCACTTTGGCCATGAAGGAGCGGCCCTTGCGGGCGATGCGCAGCAAAAGCTGCTCCCTGGGAAGCTCCACGACGTTGCTGAATTCGATGGTGGCGCCGTTGTCGGAGATGTTGCGGACGATGCAATCGCGCGTCGTTCCACGCTCGCCGATCTCGGCGACGCCGCCCAGCATCACCTTGTTGCGTACGCTTTCGCGTCGGTCATGCATTGAAATCTCCCCACAAAGAGGGAGAGTTTTACGCGGCTTTGTTCCCTGCGAAAGGCCGCCTCGGGTAAATTGCGGCGTTAACGTAAACTGACGGCGGCGGCGGTGGCCCGGATTTCGGGCGAATACTCGGCAAAAACGGGTACGCCGCGGCCAGAGAGATGGACCCACAGGTAAACCATGATCGTTAGACCAGCGCTCTGACCGCAACGCACAGCCCTTCGGCCCCGACTGCCATGCAAAAGGTTCGGTTTCTTCGCGCCCTTTGGTGCACCGCGTCGCTGCTGTGCTCGTCTGCGCCTGCCGTGGCCGAGGACGCAGGCGAGGCCACTCGGTCGACCATCCAGAAGCCGGGTGATACTGCGCGCGAAAGCGACACGCGCGAGGCCATGTGCCTGATGATTGAATCGGCGGCGAGGGCCTCAGGCCTTCCGCTGGAATTCTTCGCCCGGGTGATCTGGCAGGAGAGCCGGTTCCGCTCGGACGCAATCGGGCCGGTGACGCGCAGCGGCCAGCGCGCGCAGGGGATTGCACAGTTCATGCCGGGAACCGCCAGCGAGCGGGGCCTGCTCGATCCGTTCAATCCGGTCCAGGCGCTGCCCAAATCGGCGGAGTTTCTGGACGAACTGCGCAACCAGTTCGGCAATCTGGGCTTGGCGGCGGCCGCCTACAATGCCGGCCCGCGGCGCGTCCAGGAGTGGCTCGCAGGCACCGGCGGGATGCCGCAGGAAACGCGGAGCTACGTGCTCGCCATCACCGGCGCCACCGTCGAGGACTGGGCGAAGGCACAGAAGGGCGGCAAGACGCCGGAGCGGAGACCGACGTCGAACTGCCGCGAGCTGATGGCGCTTCTGAAGCAGGCGCCAAGTCCCTTCATCACCGAACTCGAACAACGCATTACGCTGAGCGCTGCCAAATTGTGGGGCGTGCAGCTTGCTGCCGGCTTCAGCCGCGACAAGGCGCTGGCGATGTATGCCCGCGCAATGAAGCGGCTCAGCGCCGTGATCGGCGATCAGGATCCAAGCCTGCTGTCTTCGATCATGCGTAGCCGCGGCACGCGTGCGTTCTACCAGGTGCGGATCGGCGCGGACACGCGCCCCGCCGCGGACGATCTCTGCAACCGCATCCGCAAGGCGGGCGGTGCGTGCTTCGTGCTGAGGAACAGGGGCGTGGCGGGGTAGCGAGCTGTTATTCCGGGATGGTCCGAAGGACCAGACCTCAGGTGCGTAATTGCGCACCGGGGAATCTCGAGATTCTCAGGGGGCGCAAGGGCGGCCCGTAGTTCGATGCTTCGCATCGCCCCGGAATGACGACGTTTGATTTTGCCGCGCAGTGCATAGCCGTCCTGAGCGGCGCTTGCTTGACGGCGGCGGTATTCGCCAGCCCTATGCCCGCGACGACTCAAACTCCACCCGGTCTCAATTGCCGCTACCTCCTCTCGACTCTCCCCAATGGCAAAGCCCGTTGCGCGCGTTCGCATGGGGCATGAGCGCGGTCGCAACCACGGTGCTGTCGCTGGTGCTGTTTGCCACCTATCTCGGCATCGGCGCGCTGGCCCATGACAGCCATTTCAGCCTGGGCTGGGTGCTCGGCTCCACGCTGCTGGTCTGGGCGGGGCCGGCGCAGATCATCCTGATCTCGACGCTGGGTTCGGGCGCGACTGCCGTGCAGGCGGCGATCGCGGTGACGGTGAGTGCGATCCGGCTGTTTCCGATGGTGGTGTCGGTGCTGCCGTTGCTGAAGACGCCCGAAACCAAACGGCGGCACCTGGTGCTGGCCACGCATTTCATCGCCGTCACCCTCTGGGTTGAATGCTACCGGTTGCTGCCTCAGGTGCCGCGCGAGCGGCGCATTGCGTTCACGCACGGGCTCGGCTGCGGTCTCGTTACCGTCTGCATGGTCGCGACCACGCTCGGCTATGGCCTCGCCGCCAACCTGCCGCCGCTGTTTGCCGCGGCGATCCTGCTGCTGACGCCGCTGGCGTTCCTGCTCTCGACCGCGCGCAACTGCAACCAGATATCGGACGTGCTGGCGCTGGTACTCGGGCTCGCGTTGTTTCCGCTGGTGTCGATGCTGCATACCGGCGTCGATATCCTGATCAGCGGCATCGCGGCCGGCACCATTGCTTATGGTGTGCACTGGTGGCGGGAGAGGGCGCGCGCATGAGCGAGTTCTTCGGCAGCCCGCATGCGCTATTGATCCTCGTGCTGGCGGGTTTCCTGCCCAACGAAATCTGGCGCATGGCCGGGCTGTGGTTTGGCAGCGGCGTCGATGAGGGCTCGGAAGTCCTGGTGTGGGTGAGGGCGGTGGCGACCGCGATCCTTGCCGGCGTCATCGCGCAGATCCTGGTGCAGCCGCCGGGCGCGCTCGCCAGCGTGCCGGACTGGCTGCGTTACGGCGCGGTGGCGGCGGGCTTTGCGGCGTTCCTCCTGACGCGGCGGTCGATCTTCGTCGGCGTCGTCTGCGGCGAGATCGTCATGATCGTGGGCAAGTGGTGGCTCGGTTGATTGCAGGCGGCGGATAATCCGCTACTGTCGGGCCTGAGGAAACCCAAGGAAAACAAAATGAACTGGCTGAAATTATCGGCGCTCGCCTGCGCTCTCGTTTGCGCGGCGCCGCACGCCGACGCGGCGGAATATCCGACCCGTCCGATCAAGCTGATCGTGCCCTATGCCGCCGGCGGTCCGACCGACGTGCTCGGACGCATGGTCGGCGAATATCTCGGACGCGACCTGAAGCAGCCGGTCGTGGTCGAGAACAAGGCCGGTGCGCAAGGCGCGATCGGCGCTGAGACCGCGGCACGCGCGGAGCCCGATGGCTACACGCTGTTCTTCACGGCGGCGTCGATCTTCGTGCTCAACCCGATGCTATACAAGAAGCTGCCCTACGACCCGGTGAAGGATTTCCGCCTGCTGGCGCTGATCACCGACTTGCCTGTCGTCATGGAGGTGCACCCCTCCGTGCCCGCCAAGACGGTCGCGGAGTTCGTGGCCTACGCCAAGCAGAATCCAGGCAAGCTCAATTTCGGATCGGCCGGCACCGGCGGTACCATTCATCTCGCCGGCGAGATGTTCAAGCAGATGGCCGGCGTCGACATGGTCCATGTCGCCTACAAGGGGGCAGGTCCCGCGCTGACCGATCTGCTGTCGGGCAATATCCAGTTGATGTTCGATACGCTCGGCACCGCATTGCCGCCCGTCAAGGGCGGACTGTTGCGGCCGCTTGCAGTATCGTCGTCAAAGCGTGTCGCCGATCTGCCTGACGTCCCGACCATGGCCGAGAGCGGCTATCCCGATTATGGCGTCAGCGTCTGGTACGGCGTCTCCGCGCCGGCCAAGCTGCCCGATGACGTCGCGCAAAAGCTCACCGCCAGCCTGAACAAGGCGTTGAACGACGAGGCTTTCCGCGCCTCGCTGGAAAAGGTCGGCTTCCCGCCGCTGCGTCCGCAGAGCCAGGCCGACATCGACAAGTTCATTGCGGCGGATCGCGCGCGATGGGCCGGTGTGATAAAAGCGCTCAACATCTCACTGGATTAAGGACGTCCGATCAGAACATGGTTCGAGAAAGCGAAGTCCGCGACGGCGAACTTACCGTCGATATGCCGCCAGCCCGTGACGCCGGGCTGGTTTTCGTCGGCCGCATCCGCACGCCCTGGAAATCACGGCTGGATACACCGCGGCAGGGCCGTCTCGACGGTCCGGTCTGCCGGCTGGAGATCTTTGAGCCCTGGGTGCCCGCGATCAAGGGCGTGGATTTCTATGAGAGCCTCGAGGTGATCTACTGGCTGCACCAGTCGCGCCGCGACCTGGTGCTGCAGAGCCCGAAGAACAACCAGAAAACCCGCGGCACGTTCTCGCTGCGCTCGCCGGTGCGGCCCAATCCGATCGGCACCTCGATCGTGAAGTTCGTCAAGATCGAGGGCAACGTCATCCTGGTACGCGGCCTCGACTGCCTTGATGAAACACCACTGCTCGACATCAAGCCCGACCGCTGCGAGTTCACCCCGCTGGCGCCGCCGCAGCCGGGGGATTTCCAGACGGAGTAGCTTCACCCGCCCCTTGAGGGGGCGGGTCGCCGCGAAGCGGCGGGGCGGGGTGACGGTCTATCCACGTCCGACAGTGTCCTTGTTGATAGAGTGTCACCCGCATTACATGCGAACCGATCCTCCCCCAGGGGAAGATGAGATCACCCCAGCGCTGCGACCAGCTTGGTCGCGTTGTCTTCCAGCACTTTCACATCCTCCTTGCGGCTCGCGGGCGGCAATAGCGCTACGCCGTCATGGCGCGGCATCACGTGCATGTGCAGGTGGAACACGACCTGGCCGCCGGCGGGCTCGTTGAACTGCTGCACGGTGATGCCGTCGGCCTTGAACGCCTTCATGGCAGCGGCGGCGATCTTGTGGGCGGCGCGGGCGACATGGGCGTAGTCGTCGGGCGTGATGTCGAGGATGTTGCGGGCAGGGGCCTTTGGGATCACCAGCGTATGGCCCGGCGAACGCGGCATGATGTCGAGGAACGCCAGCACATATTCGTCTTCATAGACCTTGTGGCAGGGAAACTCACCGCGCAGGATTTTTGCGAAGGGGTTGTTGGTGTCATAGGCGGGCATGGCTGTTTCCCTCGGGTTTGTTTCAATCTCACGTCGCTTACCGGGCCAGGTCAAGCCTCGTCGGCGGCCTTGCGGAACGGGCCGGCCTCGGAAAGCTCACGGCCGACTTCGGCCACATAGGCGCGCTCGCGCTTCAGGTAATCCGCGATCGCCCGGCGCAGATCGGGATCGGCGATGAAGTGCGCGGAGTAGGTGGTTTGCGGCAGGTAGCCGCGCGCCAGTTTGTGCTCGCCCTGCGCACCGGCCTCCACGATCCTGAGGCCGCGCTGGATCGCGAAATCGATCGCCTGATAATAGCAGACCTCGAAATGCAGGAACGGATGATGCTCGACCGCGCCCCAGTTGCGGCCGAACAGCGTGTCCGAGCCGATGAAGTTGATCGCGCCCGCGATCCAGCGGCCGTTGCGCTTGGCCATCACCAGCAGCACGTCGCGGCTCATGCTCTCGCCGATCAGCGAGAAGAATTTTCGAGTGAGATACGGCCGACCCCATTTGCGCGAGCCGGTCTCCATATAGAACGCAAAGAACGCGTCCCAGGCGTCCTCGGTGATATCAGTTCCGGTCAGATGGTGGATCGTGATCCCGCCGGCGATGGCCTCACGTCGTTCGCGCTTGATCGCCTTGCGGTGGCGCGAATTCAGCGAAGCCAGGAAATCGTCGAAGCTGCCGTAGTTATTATTGTGCCAGTGGAATTGCTGGTCGTTCCGCAGCAGGAAGCCGTGGCTCGCCAAAAACTTCGCCTCGGCCTCGGGGGCGAACGTCACGTGCACGGAGGAGGCGTCAGTGGCGTTGCAGAGCGCCATCAGTCCGCTCGCCAGCGCGGTTCCGATGCGGTCGCGGTCGACGCCGTCGCGGATCAGGAGCCGCGGGCCGGTGGCGGGCGTGAACGGCACCGAGGCCTGCAGCTTCGGGTAATAGCGTCCGCCCGCGCGCTCATAGGCGTCGGCCCAGCCGCGGTCGAAGACATATTCGCCTTGCGAGTGCGATTTCAGATAGCAGGGCACGATGCCGACGATCTTGTCGCCGAGCCGCGCCAATAGGTGCCGCGCGCCCCAGCCGGTGCGGGGGCAGGCGGAGCCGGAAGCTTCGGCGGCAGCGAAAAATGCATGGGAAACGAAGGGGTTATAGGCCGACTTTGCATTGACGCAGAAGCCGGTTCGAACCCCGTTTGGAGCCAGCGTATCGAGATTCTCAAGGCTATGGGCGTCGCCGACCGGATTGGCGCAGGCGTCCCATTCCCCAGCATCAATGTCGCTGACGGAGGGGACGGCTTCGAGGGTGATTTCGGATGACGCCATCTAGAAAATTCAAGCCGGTCCCATGATGCGATCAGCCATCGCGATGGTGACCACCTCAAAGATCGTGCATCGGCGGCATGAGTTCAAGGTGCCCGGAGCGCATCAGGTTCCCGGCAGGAACCCCTCGAAGATCATCTGGTCGGCGTGGCGCGCTGCCTGCTGGCGCTGCTCCGGCGTGCGCACGGTCCATGCCAGCAGCGGCAGACCAAAAATGTTGCGGGCGATCCAGGGCGCGGCCGCCGGCAACTCGTTGACCCAATAGGCGACGAATTGCGGCCGGCTCCAGAAGGCGTGGCGGAGTTGGGTCATGCCGTGGCGCTGTTCTGGCGAAGCCTCCGGCCACTCCTCGGCGGTATATTCGCGCTCGGCGACGATGCCGCGGGCAAGGCCCGGCATCAGTTCGCGCAACGCCAGCACCTGGTCGGGATCAAAGGACATACCGACGGCGGGTCCGGAATAGGAGGCGAGCACATCGGCCATCCGCTTCACCAGCCGGCGGTCGCCATCGAAATGGCTCTTCACCTCGATCACCAGCGGCACGCGGCCGGCGACCAGCGCGCAGAGATCGCCGAGCGTCATCATCCGCTCGGGCGTATTCTTGAACTGGATGGTCTTGAGTTCGGCGGCGGTCTTGCCGAGCAGTGCGCCGGAGCCTTCCGTCAGCCGGCCGAGCGCATTGTCGTGATGCACCATTGCCTCGCCGTCAGACGAAAGCTGGATGTCGCATTCGATGGCGAAGTTGCCATCGATGGCCGCCTGTGCGGCCGCCGGCATGTTCTCGACGATGCCGCGCGCGATATCATGCAGGCCGCGATGCGCGACGGGACGCGCCGTCAGCCAGTCGGGGGCACGCACCAAGCCGAACTCCGCTCAGGACACCTCGAAGATCGCATCCACCTCGACCGCCGCATCCGACGGCAGCGAGGCGACGCCGACGGTGGTGCGGGCGTGGCGGCCCTTGTCGCCGAACGCCGTGACCATCAGGTCGGAAGCGCCGTTGAGCACCTTGGGACCGTCGAGGAAGTCGGGCGCCGAATTGATGAAGCCGCCGAGCCGCACCACGCGCACCACCTTGTCGAGATCGCCGAGCGCGGCCTTGACCTGCGCCAGCAGATTGACCGCGCAGCCCTGCGCCGCGGTGTAGCCCTGTTCGATGGTGACGCCGGCACCAAGCTTGCCCTTGGCGATCAGCTTGCCTTCCGCATTGGCGCAGACCTGGCCCGAGACGAACAGCAGGTTTCCGCTGCGCACGAAGCCGACATAATTGGCCATCGGGGTGCGCGGATCGTTCAGGACAATGCCTTGTGCCGCCAGCTTCTGTTCGACCGTACCCGCCATGTTTCCGTCCCCGATTGATTTGACCGTGCCCGATCTGTGCGATCAGGTGCGCATTGTTTCGCGCATCGCGCCTGCTGTTGCAAGCGAGGGCAGTGCGGCGGTGCGTGTCGCCCACGAGAGCGAAACCAGCCGGAAAACACCTGATAACGTGGCGTTTCGGCGTCAATTTCTGACGTTTTGGTGAAGCCGCCCTAGTTGCGACGCAATGGAGCCGTCACTAATGTATGCGAATCTCCGCCGAGGAAAAAACTGAACATGGCTAGCCCGTTCCCGATTCCGGTCCGTGCCCTGGTGTTCTCGGTTGCCGCCACCCTCGGATCCGGTTTCGCCAACGGACCGGCGCTGGCAGGCGCCAGCGGCCCGTTTCTCGCCCATCAGGCGCTCTATGAACTGAAACTCGTAAAGGCCCGCGGGAGCAATGCGATCAGCGGGGCGCGCGGACGCATCCTGTACAATTTCTCGGGCAGTGCCTGCGAGGGCTACACATCCGAATTCCGCCAGGTGTCGGAACTCGACAGCGGCGAAGGCAAGCTGACGCTGAGCGATCTGCGCTCGCATTCCTGGGAAGACGGCGCCGGCAAGAGCTATCGCTTCAAGATCGATGCGCGGATGAACGATTCCGCTTCCGCGCCGATCGACGGCATGGCGGAGCGGGTCGGCGACCACATCACGGTCAAGCTCAAGCAGCCTGTGGCGAAGACGTTCGAACTCGACGGCAAGACAGTGTTCCCGACCGAACAGATCCAGCACATCATCGCCGCCGCGCGTGAGGGCAAGACGGTGCTGGAACTGATGGTCTATGACGGCTCCGACAACGGCGAGAAGGTCTACAACACGCTGTCCATCATCGGGCAGCCGATCCCGGGCACCCGCAGCATCGCTTCGCCCGACCCCTCGACCGACAGCGACCAGATGAAGGCGCTGACGCGCTGGCCGGTCACGGTGAGCTATTACGATCGCGACGCCAAGACCAAGGAAGGCGAGCAGACGCCGGTCTACGCGATGTCGTTCGAACTGTTCGAGAACGGCGTCTCCCGTGCGCTGGTGCTCGACTACAACGATTTCGTGATTTCGGGTGCGATGGGAAAATTCGACGTCAGGGACACCAAGCCCTGCAAGTGACGCGGAAGCGGAGTCGCTTACGCGTCATTCCGGGGCGATGCAAAGCATCGAACCCGGAATCCCGAGATTCCGGATATGGTCCTTCGGACCATTCCGGAATGACAGCACCTAGTCTCCTCATCCTTGCGTTACGGTTACGCTCTGGCCGGAAGCGCCTGACCCGGTTACGCTTCGGCCTAATCTCAGAGATCAGGGAGGCACAAACATGAGCAAGCTCGACCATCTTCGTCCCAGCGGACTTCACCACAATCCGGCTTACTCGCACGTCGTCGTCGCTTCGGGCGCGCGCACGATCTACATCTCGGGACAGGTGTCCACCGACGACGAGGGGCGGGTGGTCGGCGAGGGCGATCTGGCCGCGCAGACGACGCAGGTGATGCACAATCTTGGCCTGGCGCTGAAAGCGGCCGGCGCCAGCTATTCCAATATCGTGAAGATCACCACCTTCGTCGTCGGCTACAAGCCGGAGCTTCGTCCCATCATCGGCAAGGCGCGCTCGGTGTTCTTTGAGGGCATGGAGCCGCCGGCGAGCACGCTGGTCGGTGTAACGGCGCTTGCGGCCCCGGAATGGCTGATCGAGATCGAGGCGGTGGCCGTCGCGGATTGATATTGCGTCTCTCTCCGCGATGACGGGAGGGAACTGGCTACTCCTCTTCCTCCTCGTCTTCTTCCTTCGCCGGTCCCTTGTAGGCAATGCCCCGGATCACGGCGGCATTGCCGAACTTCTTCCGCAGATCATCCATCGCGCGTTCGGCGTGGGCCGAACGGCGGTCAAGCATATCGGTATCGTCGGCCCGCGATCCCTCGCGCAGCGCGCTGACGCCGGTGCCGATCAGGCGGAACGCCGTGCCATCGATCTCCTTCGCCAGCATTTCGCGCGACACCGCAAAAATCTTCGCGGCGAGTTGCGTCGGCGCCTGGATCGATTGCGAGCGGGTGCGCTGCCGGAAGTCTGCGGACTTCAGCTTCAGGGTGATGGTCAGGCCTGACAACTCGCTGCTCTTGAGCCGCGACGACACCTTTTCGGACAGCCGCCACAGCACCTTTTCCAGCGTCGCGAAATCCCGGATGTCGTTATCGAACGTGGTCTCGTTGGAAATGGTCTTGGCGCCGCGGTCGGCGATGACGCTGCGGTCGTCGATGCCGCGCGCCAGCCGCCACAGCCTTCGGCCTTCGCCAGCGAACTGCTTCATCAACTCGGTCTCGTCGGCGCGCTGCAGGTCGGCGATGGTGCGAAAGCCGCGCTGCTGCAGTTTCTCCTGGGTTGCGGGGCCGACGCCGTAGATGAAGCCGACCGGCTTGTCGGCCAGCATCTCGCGAGCCTCGTCCTGGTCGAGCGCCGCAAATCCGCGGGGCTTGTCGAGATCCGAGGCGATCTTGGCCAGGAACTTGTTGCAGGACAGCCCGACCGAAACCGTGATCCCGATGTCGCGTTCGACGTCGCGGGCAAAGCGCGCCAGCACCTTGGCCGGGATCATGCCGTGAACCCGCTCGGTGCCGGCAAGATCGAGAAATGCCTCGTCGATCGACAGCGGTTCGACCAGCGGGGTCAGCGTCTGCATGGCGTGGCGCACCTGGCGGCCGACGCGCACGTATTTGGCCATGTCCGGCGGGATCACGACTGCGGAGGGGCAGAGCGCCAGCGCCTTGAACATCGGCATCGCCGAACGCACGCCGTAGGTCCGCGAGATGTAGCAGGCGGCCGACACCACGCCGCGCTTGCCGCCGCCGATGATGACGGGCTTGTCGGCAATGTCGGGGTTGTCGCGCTTTTCGACGGTGGCATAGAACGCATCACAATCGATATGCGCCAGCGTCAGCGACGGCAGTGCATGGTGGCGGACCAGGCGAGGCGAGCCGCATTCGCCGCATCGCCTGGCCTTGATATCGAGGTCGCCGAGGCAATCCCGGCAGAAAGCGCGCGGACCGTGAAGGGCTGGCGCCGGCGCGCTCACGGCACGTCGCGCTCCCATTTGGGGTCGCCCAGCACCTCGCGGGCGGCGGCAATGTTGGTCGGATGCAGTTGCGAGACATTCGCAAACGCCTTCACCGTGGCGTCGTCCCGCAGCACGAAATCCAGCACCGAGGCCAGAAATTGCGGGTCGGCAGCAGCCGTACGCAGCGTTTCAGGGCCGATCCCGCTTTCGGCCAGGAACAGGCCCAGCCGCTCGGGGTCGCCAGCAATAAAACCTAGCGCTTGAACTGCAACGATTTCAGCCACTTCGCGGGGGTTGTGAACAGGCTTTTTCGACAGCGGATTTGCCTTTCCGTTAACTTCTGGGCTCTACTTTGGGAACCATCATGCCCGAGTCTGCGGAATGGGTTCAAGGAAGTGGAAACCAATCCGCAAAAGTCGGTGCATCGGTTTAACGGTTTAGGACAAATCCGCCGCTAGTTTAAATTCACTTTTCGACAAGCCGGCGTCGGTAGTGCGTACTGAGTATCAGGGAGGGCGGGATGGCAAAAACCGTCCTGATCGTGGAAGACAACGAGCTCAATATGAAGCTCTTTCGCGACCTTCTGGAAGCGCATGGCTATCAGACGTCGGGCACCAGCAACGGCTTCGAGGCGCTCGATCTCGTCCGCAAGCTGCGCCCCGACCTGATCCTGATGGATATCCAGCTTCCGCAAGTCTCCGGTCTCGAAGTGACGCGCTGGATCAAGGACGATCCGGAGCTGCGCGCCATTCCGGTGGTCGCGGTCACGGCCTTTGCGATGAAGGGCGACGAGGAACGCATCCGCGAAGGCGGCTGCGAGGCGTATTTGTCCAAACCAATTTCGGTCGGCAAATTCATTGAAACGGTACGGCGTTTTATCGGGTAGGGGTGAGTTTCGATGTCTGCGCGTATTCTTGTCGTCGATGACGTTCCAGCCAACGTCAAGCTGCTGGAAGCCCGGCTGTCGGCCGAATATTTCGACGTACTGACCGCTTCCAATGGCGCTGAGGCGCTTGAGGTCTGCTCGCGCTCCGAATGCGACATCATCCTTCTCGACGTCATGATGCCCGACATGGACGGCTTCGAGGTCTGCCGCCGGCTGAAGTCCAATCCGGCCACGCATTTCATTCCGGTAGTGATTGTCACCGCGCTCGACAGTCCGGCCGACCGTGTCCGCGGGCTCGAGGCTGGCGCCGACGATTTCCTCACCAAGCCGGTATCCGACGTCGTCCTGATTGCGCGCGTCCGTTCGCTGACGCGGCTGAAGATGATGACCGACGAACTGCGCATGCGCGCCATTACTTCGCTCGAGATCGGCATGGAGGCGCCCGAACGCAGCGCCGTTGCCGACAAGGGCCTCGGCGGGCGGATCCTGCTGGTCGACGACCGGCCCTCGTCCTACGAGCGGCTGGCGCCGATCCTTTCCACCGAGCATACGGTCGATGTCGAAACCAATCCGGCGGAAGCGCTGTTTCACGCCGCCGATGGCAATTACGATTTGCTGATCGTCTCGCTCAGCCTGGACAATTACGACGGCTTGCGGCTGTGCAGCCAGGCACGCTCGCTGGAGCGTACGCGCCAGTTGCCGATCCTCGCCATCTCCGACGCCGACAACAATGCGCGGCTGCTGCGCGGGCTCGAAATCGGCGTCAACGACTACCTGCTGCGGCCGGTCGACAAGAACGAACTGCTGGCGCGCGCGCGCACCCAGATCCGCAGGCGGCGCTACACCGATCACCTGCGCGATAACGTGCAGAATTCGATCGAAATGGCGATCACCGACGCGCTGACGGGACTGCATAACCGCCGCTACATGGAAACCCATCTGGCGACGCTCGCCGAGCAGGCCTCGAGCCGCGGCAAGCCGCTGGCGCTGATGATGCTCGACATCGACTACTTCAAGGCCATCAATGACTCCTACGGCCACGACGCCGGCGACGACGTACTTCGCGAGTTCGCGGTGCGCATCCGCAAATCGATCCGCGGCATCGATCTCGCCTGCCGCTACGGCGGCGAGGAGTTCGTGATCGTGATGCCGGAAACCGACCTCCACGTCGCCGGCATGGTCGCCGAGCGCCTGCGCCGCTCGATCGCCGGAGAAAGCTTCGCCGTCAGCAAGGGCGCCAAGCGCATCGAGGTCACGATTTCGATCGGCCTGTCGACGCTCGACCGCAAGGGCGAGCCCGTCGCCGACGTACTCAAGCGCGCCGACACCGCGCTCTATCGCGCAAAGAACGACGGACGAAACCGGGTGGTTTCGGCGGCGGCGTAGTTACCGTCTCAAGCGACAACCTACGCCCGCTGTTTCACCGCCTCATACGCCAGCCGCTTGAACTCGAACGAGAACGGGTGAACGAAGGACATCTGGCGCTGTGCCATCATCACGCCCGCCATATTGCGCTTCGGCGAGATCCACCATTGCGTGCCGGCCACGCCACCCCAATAGAATTCACCTGATGCGTCGGGATGGTCGAACTTTGACGGCGTCTGGATGATGCCGCCGGCAAGGCCGTGCACCTTGCCGGGCTGTTCGCCCAACAAGGCAAAGCGGATCCACTGGCGATCCGGCAACTGGTTTGTCATCATCTGCGCAATCGTCTCGGGCTTGAGCAGGGTCGGACCGCCTGGCAGCAGGCTTCGGATCAGCGCCACCATATCGGGCATCGTCGAGACCAGGCCGCCGCCGCCATTGAGCCTTGCGATCGGTCGCAGATAGGCGCCGGGGAAGGGGGCGTTGTCGGTGCGGGTGAGGCCAGGCTTCATCGGCTCCATCAGGTCGGCGCCGGCGTAGTAGGCGACGAGGCGCCCGTGATCCTTTTCCGGAACGGCGAAGCCGGTATCGACCATGCCGAGCGGATCGAGAATGCGCGCTTGAATGAACTTGTCGAAGCTCTGGCCGCTGATGACTTCAACCAGTCGCGCCACCACGTCGATGGCGAGCGAGTATTCCCAGGACGTGCCCGGCTGATAGATCAGCGGCAGGTCGGCGAGCACGTCCACCATCTGCGCAAGCGTCGTTCTCGGGTCGTGCACGCCGCGCTCGTTGAGCGCCTTGAAGATAACAGTGCCGGGATCGAAGAAGCCGTAGCTCAGGCCGGAGCTGTGGCTCAGGAGCTGGCGGACGGTGATCGAACTCTTCGCCGGCTCGGTGTCGTCCAGCGAGGTCGCGCCGGGCCGCAGGACCTTCCGGTTTCCGAGCTGCGGAATATGCTTCTCGATTGCGTCGTCCAGTCCAAGTTTGCCTTCCTCGACCAGCAGCAGCGCGGCGCAGGAAGTGATCAGCTTGGTGTTGGAAAAGACGCGGAAGATGTGGTCGGTGCGGAGCGGCGTCTGCGCTTCCTTGTCGGCCCAGCCGACGCAGTTCACGTCGACGAGATCGCGACCGACCATCACCGCCCAGGAAATGCCGGACAGAATGTTGCCATCGACGTAGCGCTGCATGGCCGCTTGTGCCGGTTTGAAGTCGTAACCGCTGGCGGTCACTTTCAGGTCTTGCATTGTCGCTCCCTCTTGCCGCCTTCTCTGGTGTTGGCCGCTTGCTGAAGCGTGACTACCACATTGCCTCTGCAAATGGCCACGGCGTACGGTTCCGCGTCGCAGGGACGGCGATTGAGGGCTTCAAGTCTCCGACGAAGGCCGGGGCTTTTTCCCGCGTGGCGGAGTTTCGCCCATCTTCACCCCGGCATTCCTGAGCAGCACAATCGCTGCCTCCTTCGCCGCCCGTGCCATCGACGGATCGTTGCGGACCAGATCCTGCGCGATCGAGCCGTCGACGAGCAGCGCAAGCTGCGTCGCCAGCGCTTCTGCCTCGATCGCGCCGAGCTGCACCAGCAGGTCGCGAAACCAGAGGCGACGGCTTTCCTTGAATTCGACCGCGATCCTGCGCACCGACTGGTCCTCGCAGCCGAGCTCGGCGACCGCGTTGACGAACGGGCAGCCGCGAAAATCCTTCGCTGCAAAGCGCCGCTCCAGCGAATCGAAGGTGCCGAGAATCTGTTCGACCGGCGACTTGTCGGAAGCGCGCGGGGCCACGAAGCGGCGCGCGAGATAGGCCGAGATCAGCGCATCCTTGGACGGAAAATGATTATAGAGCGTGCGCTTGCTGATGCCGATTTCGGCCGCGATGGTGTCGACGCCGACAGCGCGAATCCCCTGCAGATAGAACAGTCTGTCTGCAGTTTCGAGAATCCGGTCCTTCATCGCCGGTTTGGCGGGCAGGGTAGCCATGCGAATGCGTGGGTCATGGTTTGCTTGACACTAGACGCCCCTTATAGCCTAGTTACACAGATCTGTGTACCTATTTCAGATATCAATTGCAGGACGCGGCGTTCGAATCGCGGCCGATTGGGAGAATAAAAACAATGTCCCTGCTGCAAGTCCTGCGTCCGACGCTTCCCATTCTGATCGGCGCTTCGCTGATGCTGACCCTGAGCATGGGCCTGCGTCAGAGCTTTGGCATCTTCATGCAGCCGCTGACGCAGGACATCGGAATTTCGGTGTCGCAGTTCACCTTGGCTCTGGCCGTGCAGAACCTCGCCTGGGGATTCCTGCAGCCCGTCGCCGGCGCCCTGACGGTGCGCTACGGCTTCCGTCCGATCATGATCGTGGGATCGCTGCTGTACATCGTCGGCCTCGCCCTGATGGCGACTGCACAGGGGATGATTCCGATCCTGATCGGCGCGGGTCTGCTGATCGGCGCTTCGCTCGCCTGCACGGCCAATGCGATCGCGATGTCGGTGTCGGCGCGCGCGGTACCGGCGACAGTACGCAGCACCGTAATGGGCATGGTCTCGGCGGCGGGATCGCTCGGTGCACTGCTGTCGGCGCCGATCGGGCAAATGCTCAATGAAGGTTTTGGCTGGCGCGTCGGCGTCGCCGGCTTCGTCATCCTGTCGCTATTCATGCTGCCGGCCGCCTGGTACGCGGGCAGGGCCGACAAGATTCCACTGCCGCCCAAGGCTGCCGACGACATCGGCGACGCTTCGGCCGGAACAGCGGCCAGGCTTGCTTTCGGTAACGCGTCATTCGTGGTGATGACCTGCGCCTATTTCGTCTGCGGCATGCAGCTCGTGTTCCTGACCACGCATCTGCCGTCGTATCTCCTGATCTGCGGCCTCGATCCGATGCTGAGTGCGCAGACGCTCGGCATGATCGGCGGCTTCAACGTGCTCGGCAGCCTGTTCTTCGGCTGGGCGGGCCAGCGCTGGAACAAGCTGGCGCTGCTCGGGATGATCTACATCCTGCGTTCGCTCGCGCTCGCCTGGTACTTCATGCTGCCGGCGACGCCGGCGACCACGCTGCTGTTCGGGGCGATCATGGGCTTCCTCTGGATGGGCGTCGGTCCGCTGGTTGCGGGCGCTGTCGTCGAGATGTTCGGCCTGAAATGGCAGGCGATGATCCAGGGCCTCGCCTTCATGAGCCACCAGATCGGCTCGTTCCTCGGGGCCTACGGCGGCGGGCTGATCTACGACTCGCTCGGCTCCTATACCATGGCGTGGCGTATCGGCGTCGCGCTGGGTCTCGCCGGCGGCATCATCCAGGTAGCATTCGCGCTGATCCGGCCAAGCCGGCCGCCGCATCTGCAGACGGCGTAGGGCAATTACTGCAACAACAGTCGTCATCACCCGCGCAGGCGAAGGCGGGTGATCCAGTACGCCGCGGCTTCTCGTTCGATCGAAGGTCCTCTGGGATACTGGATCGCCCGGTCAAGCCGGGCGATGACAGTTTTGCGTGCAGCGGCGATGCCGGGTGCAACTAAAAACGGGACCCGAAAGGGCCCCGTTCAAATTCGTCAGCCGTGTGCTCCCGAATTACTTGATCTTCGATTCCTTGAACTCGACGTGCTTGCGCGCGACCGGGTCGTACTTCTTCTTGACCAGCTTGTCGGTCATGGTGCGCGAGTTCTTCTTGGCGACGTAGTAGAAGCCGGTATCCGCCGTGGAAACGAGCTTGACCTTGATGGTGACCGCTTTGGCCATGTGCAGAACCTCAAATAGGGGGATATCTGGCGCCGGCCAAATCAGCCTGCATTTGCCGGGCAACCTAGCCTCGATCCGCCCAAAGTCAAGGTTTTCGGGGCCTAAACCAGTCCAATTCGCGGTGATTAACCCTCAAAGAACCGGTTTTTCGGCCTCGGCAGCCCCAAATTCTCCCGCAGCGTCTTGCCCTCATACTCTTTGCGGAAAATCCCGCGCTTCTGCAGTTCCGGAACCACCTTGTCGACGAAATCGTCCAGCCCTGCGGGCAGGAACGGGAACATGATGTTGAAGCCGTCGCTGCCGCGGCTCATCAGCCAGTCCTCCATCTGGTCGGCGATGGTTTGGGGCGTGCCGACAAAGGAAAGCCCGCCATAGCCGCCGACGCGCTGGGCGAGCTGGCGGACCGTGAGCTTGTCGCGCGCGGCGGCATCGACCAGCCGCTGGCGGCCGCTCTTGCTCGCGTTGGTTTCGGGGATCGGCGGCAACTGCCCGTCGGGATCGAAGCCGGAGGCATCCGCGCCGAGTTGCACCGAGAGCGAGGCGATGGCGCTGTCGTAATGCACCATGCTGTCGAGTTTCGCCCGCTTCTCCTTGGCTTCCTCGACGCTGTCGCCAACCACCACGAAGGCGCCGGGCAGGATCTTCAGGTGCTCCGGGTTGCGGCCGATCTTCTCCATGCGGCCCTTGATGTCGGCATAGAGCTTCTGGCCGTCGGCTAGGCTGCCGCCACCAGTGAACACCGCTTCCGCGGTTTCCGCGGCAAGTTGCTTGCCGTCCTCAGAGGCGCCGGCCTGCACGATCAGCGGCCAGCCCTGGACGGGGCGGGCGATGTTGAGCGGCCCGCGCACGGAGAGATATTTTCCCTTGTGATTGAGCACGTGCATCTTCGCGGGATCGAAATAGAGCCCTTGCTCGACGTCGCGGACGAAGGCGTCGTCGGCGAAGGAATCCCACAGGCCCGTCACCACGTCGTAGAATTCGCGCGCCCGCTTGTAGCGCTCGGCATGCTCCATATGATCGTCGAGCCCGAAATTCAGCGCGGCGTCCGGGTTGGAGGTGGTGACGATATTCCATCCCGCGCGCCCGCCCGAGATGTGATCGAGCGAAGCAAAGCGCCGGGCGACGTGATAGGGCTCATCGAACGTCGTCGATCCCGTCGCGATCAGGCCGATATGTTCTGTGGCGCCGGCCAGCGCCGACAGCAGCGTGAACGGCTCGAACGAGGTGACGGTGTGGCTGCGCTTGAGCGCGTTGACCGGCATGTTCAGCACGGCCAGATGATCGGCCATGAAAAAGGCGTCGAACTTGCCGGCTTCCAGTTTCTGGATCAGCCGCTTGATGTGCGGGAAATTGAAGTTGGCATCGGGCCACGCGCCCGGATAGCGCCACGCGCCGGTGTGGATGGATACCGGCCGCATGAACGCGCCGAGCTTGAGTTGCCGCTGTGCCATTGCCCCGTTCCGTAGCTGTTATTGTTGAGGAACAGATAGGCACAGGCAGGAACTGCGCCATTGGTGAGGTGCAGAAGATTATTTTGTTTTTAGGCAGCGACTCAACACGACTGTCATTCCGGGATGGTCCGAAGGACCAGACCTCAGGTGCGCAATTGCGCACCGGGGAATCTCGAGATTCCGGGTTCGCCGCTTCGCGTCGCCCCGGAATGACGGAGGATGGGAAGCGGTTACGCCCCCAGCACGTCCTTCTGCATCTTGCCGCCGTAGAAATGAAAGAACGGCACCGGCGCGTCGTGGCGCAAGGGTCCGGTGGCCAGCCGTCGGTCGAGCTCGGCGAGCACGTTCTTGGTCATGGCATGCGCGTCGGCGAGCGGCTGGGAGCCGATCTCGACCCACACCAGTTCGACCAGTTCGGCGTCCGCGTGGATTACGCCTTCGACGCGATGGGCGATCGAGGAAGCATCGGCGGTGAAGAAGCGCGTATCGAAACGGCGGACGCGGCCGGGCGGGGTGATCGCGCGCGCGATCAGGAACAGGCTGGACGGATCGGGCAGCAGGCCCGCTTCCGAGAACGGTTGCCAGGCGCCTTCGAGCTTTACCGGCTTGTCGACCTTGCGGCCGAGGCAAAGGCCGGTTTCCTCGCAGGCCTCGCGGATCGCGGCGACCGCGAGCGCCCGCGCCCGGGACGCTGCGATCTTCGGGCTGCCCTTGAGCAAATTGGCTTCGAGCTCTGCGGAAATGGAAGCGGCAACGGGAACGCGGTTGTCTGTCTTGTCGACGCGGCCGCCGGGAAAGACATATTTGCCGGGCATGAACACCACCTTGTCGTGGCGCTTGCCGACCAGCACCTTCGGCTTCTCGCCGGAGCGATCGATAAGGATCAGCGTCGCTGCGTCCTTCGGCCGGAAATAGGGATGGTGATCGGCTTCTTTTTCTTCTTTTTCGGCGGTCGCAGCTTCGGTCATTCCATCCCCATTTTTTGCTCTTGTCGTTCCCGGTTTAGCTAGACCGGGGGAATGTCGCTAGGGGCATTCTCGTCAAAGCCATGCATACGTAATGCCCACTGCAAACCGACCACCGAGCCCTTGACCGGCTGCAACAGCATCAGTGACATGAGGAATGTCATCGGCAGGTAGAGGGCGAGTTGCAGCCACACGGCCGGCGAGTAGTTGGTTTCGATCCATAGTGCCGCCGGTACCACGATGTGGCCGACGATGACGATGACGAGGTAGGCCGGCAGGTCGTCGGCACGATGCGGCGTGAAATCCAGCCCGCAGACCGAGCAGTTGTCGGCGGTCTTCAGGAAGGCGCGAAACATCTTGCCTTCGCCGCAGCGCGGGCAGCGGCAGCGGAAGCCGCGCTTCATCGCCGTCCAGAGGTCGCGCTTCTCGCCCTTGACAGCATCCCGGGTCCAGACTGTCGTCGCGGCGCTCACCGTTTCCATGACTTGCCTCTCTTCGATTTGCCGGGCCTGGTTTTACCGGCCTTGCCCTTGGGGGGCTTGCGAACCTTTTCGCGCGGGCTGCGGCCCGGACGCGATTTCGACGCCTTTGTCGATGTCTGCGTACCGTCGCGCTTTCTGCCGCGCGGAATGACCTGACCTTCCGACAACAGCTCGAAGCGCAGCGCGCCGGCGACAGGAGCAGCTTCTACCAGACGCACGTCGACAACGTCACCCAGCCGATGCATGGCACCGCTGCGTGAGCCGACGAGCGCGTGGCGCGTCTCGTCGTAGTTGAAGTATTCCGTGCCGAGCGTGCGGATCGGAATCAGCCCGTCGGCGCCGGTATCGGACAGCTTCACGAACAGCCCGGCGCGGGTAACGCCGGAAATGCGGCCCTGAAACGTAGCCCCAATGCGGTCGGCAAGGAAATGCGCGATCAGCCGGTCTGCCGTCTCGCGTTCCGCCTTCATGGCGCGCCGCTCGGTCACGGAAATCTGCGCCGCGACCTCGCTGAGCGTCTCCAGCGTCTCGGTCTCGGGTAACGCGCCTTCGCCGAGGCCGAGCGCACGGATCAGCGCGCGATGCACGATCAGGTCTGCGTATCGCCTGATCGGCGAAGTGAAATGCGCGTAGCGGCGAAGGTTGAGGCCGAAATGGCCGTAATTCTCTGCCGAATACTCCGCCTGCGCCTGCGAGCGCAGCACCACCTCGTTGACGAGCGGCTCGTAATCCTCGCCGCGGACCTGGCCGAGCACGCGATTGAACAGGGAAGGGCGCAGGGCGCCACTCTTCGCAAACGGCAGATCGAGCGTCTTCAGGAATTCCTGGAGGTTGTGGACCTTCTCCTGCGACGGCTCGTCGTGCACCCGGTAGATAAGCGGCAGCGCCTTCTTTTCGAGCATTTCGGCCGCGGCGACGTTGGCGAGGATCATGAACTCCTCGATCAAGCGGTGCGCATCGAGCCGTTCGGGCACGATCACGCGATCGACGGTGCCGTCAGCTTTGAGCAGGATCTTTCGTTCGGGCAGATCCAGATCCAGCGGATCGCGCTCGTCGCGCGCGAGCTTGACCTGCGCATAGGCCGCGTAGAGCGGCTTCAGGATCGGCTCCAGCAACGGCCCGGTGGTGTCGTCGGGTTGGCCGTCGATGGCGGCCTGCGCCTGCGCGTAATGCAGCTTGGCGGCGGAGCGCATCAGCACCCGATGGAAACTGTGCGAGCGCTTGCGGCCATCGGGGCCGATTACCATCCGCACCGCGAGCGCGCCGCGCGGCTCGCCCGGTACCAGCGAGCAGAGATCGTTGGAGATCCGCTCCGGCAGCATCGGCACCACGCGGTCCGGGAAATACACCGAGTTGCCGCGTGTCAGCGCATCGCGGTCCAGCGCCGAGCCCGGCCGCACGTAGAAGGCGACGTCGGCGATGGCGACATGGACGATATAGCCGCCCTTGTTGTTCGGATCGTCATCGGGCGCGGCATGCACCGCGTCGTCATGATCCTTGGCATCGGGCGGATCGATGGTGACGAGCGGCAGGTCGCGCCAGTCCTCGCGGCCCTTCAGCGTCGCGGGCTGCGCTTGCTCCGCTTCGCGCACCGCACCGGGCGAAAACGCCTGCGGAATCTCGTGGGCGTGGATCGCGATCAGGCTGATCGCCTTCTCGCTTGAAAGCGAGCCGAGCCGCTCTTTCACCTTGCCGGACGCGAGCCCATACCCGCGCGTGCGCACGAGATCGACGCTGACGAGGTCGCCGTCCTCCGCGCCGCCGGTGTCCGACGGCGCGATATTCAGTTCGCGCCCGGCCTGCTTCTTGTCGACGGGAACCAGCCGGCCACCGCCGTCCTGAGTCTTTCGGAAAATGCCGAGCAGCCGGGTGCGGGCGTGATCCAGCACCTTGATGACGCGGCCGCGATAAAGCGCGCCGTCGCCTTCATCCAGTTTCTCGATGCGCATCAGCGCGCGGTCGCCGACGCCGGCGGCCGTTCCCGGCTGCGGCCGGCGCGGCACGTGAATGCGGATTTTTGGCGCGGTGCCGTCTTCCTCGGTATCCCACTCGGTGGGCGTCGCGAGCAGTTCACCATCGGTGTCGCGGCCGGTGATGTCGGCGACCACGGTGGGCGGCAGGGTGGCGGGCTCGTGGATTTTCCGTCCGCGTTTGGTGACGGTGCCGTCGTCGGCGAGTTCGCGCAGGATGCGCTTCAGCTCGGCACGGTCGGCATTCTTCAGGCCGAACTCGCGGGCGATGTCCCGCGTGCCGATCTTGCCTGGATTCGCACGGATGAAGGCGACGATGGCGTCCCGGCTCGGAAAACCATTGTCGTGCTTTCTCTTCACTTATCCCCGGGCCTTGCCCGCGCTCTTCTTCGCAGGCGTCTTGGGTGCAGTGGCCGGCTTCGCCGCCGATGTTTTCGCGGCAGACGCGACTGGCGCGCGGGCCTTGCTGACGGCTTCCGACTTCGGCTTCGCCACGGCTTTCTTCGCTGCCGCCTTCTTCGCAGGTTTTGGCGCGTCGGGATCGGCAGCCTTCGCGGCGGCTTTCTTCGGTGCGGCCTTCTTCGCTGCAGCCTTCTTGGCGCCGCGCTTCGGCTTGCCGCCGCCCTTGGCGGCGCGCTCGTCGATCAGCGCAATGGCCTCGGCGAGCGTGATCGTCTCGGGCGTCTTGTCGCTCGGGATCGTGGCGTTGACGCCGCCGGCGGTCACGTAAGCGCCGTAGCGGCCGTTCTTGACGGCGACACCGCCAAGGCTCGGATGCTCGCCGAGCGGCTTGCCCGGATCGGCGCCGAAGCGGCGGCCGCTCGGGCCCTTGGCGATTTTCTCCGCAATCAGCGTCACCGCGCGGTTGAGGCCGATGTCGAACACCTCATCGCCAGCTTCCAGGCTGGCATAGGTCTTCTCGTGACGCACAAACGGACCGAAGCGGCCGATGCCGGCAGTGATCGGCTCGCCGGTTTCCGGATGCTTTCCGATTTCGCGTGGCAGGGACAGCAGCTTCAGCGCCAGCTCCAGTTCCATGTCGCCGGGCGACATGTTCTTCGGAATACCCGCGCGCCTGGGCTTTTCGCCCTCGGCATAATCCTTCTGCTCGCCGAGCTGGATGTAGGGGCCGAAGCGGCCGGCCTTCACGGTCACGTCGAGATCGGTCTCGGGGTCCTTGCCGAGCACGCGGTCGGCGCTGGCCTCGCTGTCGGCGGCCAGCGGGCGGGTGTAGCGGCATTCCGGATAGTTGGAGCAGCCGACGAAGGCGCCGAACTTTCCGGCCTTGAGATTGAGCTTGCCGGTGCCGCAGGTCGGGCACTGCCTGACGTCGCCGCCATCGGCGCGCGGCGGATAGATGTGCGGCCCCAGCATGTCGTCGAGCGCATCCAGCACCTCCGAGACGCGGAGATCCTTGATGTCGCTGACGGCGCCGGCAAAACCGATCCAGAAATCCTTCAGCACCTGCTGCCAGGAAATCTCGTTGTTGGAGATGCGATCGAGCTGTTCTTCCAGCGCGGCGGTGAAGTCATACTCGACGTAGCGCGCGAAGAAGTTCTCCAGGAACGCCACCACGACGCGGCCCTTGTCCTCGCCATGCAGCCGCTTTTTCTCGAGCTTGACGTAGCCGCGGTCTTTGAGGACCTGCAGGATCGAGGCGTAGGTCGAGGGCCGGCCGATGCCGAGTTCTTCCATTCGCTTGACCAGCGAGGCCTCCGAAAAGCGCGGCGGCGGCTCCGTGAAGTGTTGCGTGACCGCGAGATCCTGCCGCTTCAGCGCTTCGCCCTCGCTCATGGCGGGGAGGCGGCGTGAATCCTCGTCTTCCTCGTCGTCGCGGCCTTCCTGGTAGAGCGCAAGGAAGCCGTCGAATTTTACAACCTGCCCTGTGGCGCGCAGTTCCAGCACGCGAGAGCCCGCTTTCGCCGCGATGTCCACCGTGGTGCGTTCGAGTTCGGCCGATTCCATCTGGCTGGCAATGGTGCGGATCCAGATCAACTCATAAAGCCTGGCCTGGTCGTTATCGAGACGGCGGCGCATTTCGGTCGGCCGACGCGCCAGATCGGTCGGGCGGATCGCTTCGTGCGCTTCCTGCGCGTTCTTGGCCTTGGTCTGATACTGGCGCGGCGCGTCCGGCACATAGGTGCTGCCGTAATCCTCGCCGATCACCTTGCGCGCCTGGGTGATCGCGGAGCCGTCGATCTGCACGCCGTCGGTTCGCATATAGGTGATGAGGCCGGTGGTCTCGCCACCGATGTCGATACCTTCATAAAGCCGCTGCGCAATCCGCATCGTATGCGCCGGCGCGAAACCGAGCTTGCGGCTGGCTTCCTGCTGCAGCGTCGAGGTGGTGAAGGGCGCCTGCGGATTGCGGCGCGCGGGCTTGGCCTCCACGGTCGAAACCGTGAAGTTTGCCGCCTCGATGGCCTTCCTGAAATCTTCGGCTTCCGCGCCGGAGCCGATGTCGAGCCGCTGGATCTTCTTGCCGTCGGCGCCGACGAGGCGGGCTTCAAAACTGTCGCCGCGCGGCGTCGTCAGCGTCGCCACCAGCGACCAGTATTCGCGCGGGACGAACTTTTCGATTTCGAGTTCGCGGTCGCAGACCAGCCGCAGCGCGACCGATTGCACGCGGCCCGCCGAGCGCGCGCCGGGCAGCTTGCGCCATAGCACCGGCGAGAGCGTGAAGCCGACCAAGTAATCCAGCGCGCGGCGCGCCATATAGGCGTCGACCAGCGCACCATCGATCTGGCGCGGCGCCTTCATCGCGTCGGTCACGGCCTGCTTGGTGATGGCGTTGAACACGACACGCTCGATCTTCTGGTCCTTGAGCGCGCGCTTCTCCTTCATCACCTCCAGCACGTGCCAGGAGATCGCTTCGCCCTCCCGATCAGGGTCGGTTGCCAGGATCAGGCGGTCGGCGCCCTTCAGGGCCTTTGCGATGTCGTTAAGCCGGCCAGCCGCCTTGGGATCGACCTCCCAGATCATCTGAAAATTGGCTTCAGGATCGACCGATCCATTCTTGGCGGGGAGATCGCGGACATGGCCGAACGAGGCCAGAACCTCGTAGGAGGCGCCCAAATACTTGTTGATCGTCTTGGCTTTCGCCGGCGACTCCACGATGACGATATTCATGTCATTCCAATGGCTTACGGGAAAAGATAAGGGCGGGTTCCGCGAGACTCGCGGCCCGCCGTGTCGACCCGAACATGGGTGGTGAGGCGGCCCCTGTCAAATCGGCAGATCGTGACCAGGGATCACACTGATTCGACTTTGTATCTACGGAGTTACGAAATACTTCCTAGAGTTGCGGCTCCAAAGGGGGTATTTCTGACCAATATTGTATGCAATTGGATGCAAATTGTTTGAGCAAGGCTGGGGGCGGCCGGAAGCGCACAGCTTCGGGCAAGATTCGGACATCGCCCACCGATCAACGGGGTGAGGAGGGCGGCCCGGACGAGGCCGTGGCCTTTATCGCCGAGACTGTTGCCGAGTTGGTCAAGCTGGCCGAATGCCACCGGCTCGAGGTGCTGAGCCACTTGCTCGGCATGGCGCAGCTTGAGGCGGAAGAGCGGCTGCGGACACGGAGCAAGCACAGGCTGTCGTAGTCCGTTCAGGCAGTTTCACGCCTTGGCGCGCTTGCCCGCCGGCCGCGGCTTGAGCGCGGTGTCGCCCGCTGCCAACAGCCGCCCGTCCTGCGAATAGAGCTCAAGCTTGCGAACCGGCCGGCCTTTTTCCCTGTCGACCAGGATGGTTGCGATCTCATCCGGCCGTTCGTCGAATTCCTCGCTCCATTGCCGCAGCGCGACCAGGATCGGGAATACGCCGCGGCCTTTCGGCGTCAGCAAGTATTCCTGGTAGGCGCTGCCGTCGGCGGCGGGAGCGGTTTTCAGGATTCCCTGATCGACCAGCCCGCGCAGGCGTACGGTCAGGATGTTCTTGGCGAGGCCGAGCCGCTTCTGGAATTCGCCAAATCGGGTGGTCCCGAACAGCGCCTCGCGGATGATCAGCATAGACCACCAGTCGCCGAGCGCGTCCAGCGAGCGTGCGACCGGGCAGTCGTCGCGTTCAAAGCTTGTCCGTTTCACCATGGGCAGTCTTCCGTTGAAAGGCGGGCGATCACGGCCTTGTGTGGTTGCAATATTAAACCATATGCCCTAGCTAGGCAATGTAGTTTAATTATGCAACCATCGGAGACGATTCATGAGGCTCGCGAACAAGACGGCGTTGATCACAGGGGGTAACAGCGGCATCGGTCTTGCGACCGCAAAAGTTTTCGTGGCCGAGGGGGCCAGGGTAGTCATCACCGGCCGCAATCAGGCGACGCTCGATGCTGCGGCGAAGGAATTGGGACCGAACGCGCTCGCGCTCGTGGCCGACGCGACCGACATCGCGGCGACTGAGGCCGCAATCCGCAACGGGGCCGCGCAGTTCGGCAAATACGACATCCTGTTCGCCAATGCCGGCATCGCCGGCGGCACGCCGCTCGGTGGCTCAACCGTCGAGGCGTTCGAAAAGGTCATCAGCACCAACCTCACGGGCGTGTTCTTCACCGTGCAATCTGCGCTGCCGCATCTCAACGACAACGCCTCGATCATTCTCAACGGCTCCGTCATCTCCGTGCTCGGCATTCCCGGTTATTCGGCCTATGGCGCGGCGAAAGCCGGCGTGCGGGCGATGGCGCGGATCATGGCGTCGGAATTGTCGCCGCGCGGCATTCGCGTCAACGTGGTGGCACCCGGCGCTATCCGCACGCCCATCTGGGGCGCGGCGATCGCAACGCCGGAAGCCGAAAAGGCTTTCGAAAAACGCATCGCGCTGTCGACGCCGCTCGGCCGCCTCGGCGAACCCGACCACATTTCGAAGACGGTTCTGTTCCTCGCCTCGGATGATGCCGCGCATGTGCAGGGCCAGGAACTGTTCGTCGATGGCGGTGCGACGGCATCTCCTAGCGGCGCACCGATCTATCGGGGGTAGAGCTGGCCCGGAATGCCCATCGAACTCCCGCATCCAACTGCTGGACGCATAATTTGATTCGAGCGGCTGCCGCCTGATGACGGCAACCGCTTTGCCTCAAAACTCAGGCAGCGTTCAGGTCGCCTGCGGCTTTCAACGCGCCGGCCACGGCTCTTTCGCGATGCTCGGGACCGACCTGGATGCCGTCGGCGGAAATGAATTCCGGGTCCTTGATGCCGATGAAGCCGAACACCCAGCGCAGATAGGTTTCCAGATGTTCGCCGACCGCGGCCGGTGTGCCCGAGCCGTAAAAGCCGCCGCGCGAGATCGCGACGATGACGCGCTTGTTGCCGGCCAATCCTTCAACGCCCTGGGCCGAATATTTGAACGTCTTGCCGGCCACCAGGATGCGGTCGATCCAGGCCTTGAGCTGGCTCGGGATGGTGAAGTTGTACATCGGCGCGCCCAGCACCACGATCTCGGCAGCGAGAAATTCGTCCAGCACGGCCTGACCGGCGGCGATGTCCGCCTGCAGCGAGGCCTCGGGCGCGGCGCCCTGGCTTGCCGCGAGATGCGAACCGGTAAGGTGCGCCAGCGGCGTCAGCGTGAGATCGCGATAGCTGACCGCAAGGCCGGGGGTGGATTGGCGCAGCCGGTCGACGATGGCGGCGGAAACCTGGCGGCTGACGGAGTGGGGGCCGAGAACGCTGGAATCCAGATGCAGAAGCTTCATGAGGGTCACCCTTGGTATCGGTTTGTAACTGGCGCTATATGAGTGACTGTCCTAAAACCCCGCAAGAACGCACAATTTTGAAACCCGAGCACAGCGATGACACCCGAGCACAAGAATGTGCCTGCCTCGCCGGCGGGACCGCACGCCGACGGCAACTGCCGCGCGGTGGCTTCCGTGCTGGCCCGCGTCGGCGACAAATGGAGCGTGTTCGTGATCATGATGCTGATCGACGGGCCGCTGCGCTTCAACGAACTCAAGCGCATGATCGGCGGCATCTCGCAGCGGATGCTGACCCTGACGCTGCGAGGCCTGGAGCGCGATGGCCTCGTGACACGCACCGTGTTTCCGACCATTCCGCCGCGGGTCGATTATGAGCTGACTGATTTGGGCCGCGGACTTGCCGAGCCGGTGCAGGCGCTCGGTAAATGGGCGTTTGAGCACCTGCCGGAGATCCAGGGCGCGCGAACGAATTTCGACGCGCGCAGCGACAAGGGCTGATCAGATCAGCGACACCAGCCCGCCGCCGTGACGCTCCAGCCGTCCGGCGAGTTCGAGTTCGAGCAGCACGGTGCGCACGGTGGCGGGCGAGGCGCCCGACATCCGGATCAGGTCGTCGAGGCTGACGGGGGTCGGCCCCAGTAAGTTCACGATGCCAGCGCGCTCATTCGCACCGGCGTCGAAATCGAGCGGCTCGCCATCGCTCTCGCGCGCAGTGAGCATGACCGGCCGTTCCATGATCGGCGCCACCGCGTTGATGACGTCGGCCGCTTCCGTGGTCAGCGTCGCGCCCTGCTTGATCAGATCGTTGGTGCCGGCGGCGCGCGGATCGAGCGGTGAGCCCGGCACCGCAAACACTTCGCGGCCCTGTTCGGCCGCCATCCGCGCCGTGATCAGCGAGCCCGAGCGCTGCGCGGCCTCGATCACGACTACGCCGAGCGATGCGCCCGAGATCAGGCGGTTACGGCGCGGGAAGTCGCGGGCGCGCGGGGAGTGGCCGAGCGGCATCTCGGAGATCGCGCCGCCTTGTTCGAGCAGTGCGGCCAGCAGATCTTCGTGCTCCGCTGGATAGATCCGGTCGTGGCCACCGGCCAGAACCGCAACCGTGCCGCTTGCGATCGTGGCGCGATGCGCGGCCTGGTCGATGCCGCGCGCCAGACCCGATATCACGATAAAGCCGGCCTCGCCGAGATCGCGCGCCAACTGGCTTGCGAATTTCAGGCCGGCGCCGGACGCGTTGCGCGATCCCACGATGGCAATCATCGGCCGCATCAGCGTCTCGGGTGCGCCGCGCACGCCGAGCAGGGGAGGCGCATCGTCGAGCGTTGCCAGCCGCGGCGGGTAGGGGGCTTCACCGGGTGCGACCAACGAGACGCCGATCTTTTGGGCGGCTGCGAGTTCAGCCCGCGCTTCCGCCTCGCTGCAGATCCGCCCCGAACGCGCGGCGCCGCCACGCCGCGCCAGATCGGGCAACCGCTCCAGTGCTGCGCGGGCATCGCCAAAATGGCTGATCAGCGAGTTGAAGGTGCGCGGACCGACATTGTCGGAACGTATCAGCCGCAAGCGGTCGAGACGTTCGGCGTCGGAAAGCTGGGGCGTATTAAGGGTACGGTCATGCATGCGAATACAGCTTTGCCCAACCTGAGATTGCAATCAACCCGTTTGATTGCAGGGAGCCCTGCGCTTGCTCCATGCCGAGGCTCTTCGTAACCTGCTTCGTCACGACAGGAAGCTTTCATGATCTCACTTGCCGACCTCCAGCGCCGCATCGATGCCGGCGATCTCTCCGCTGATGCAGCCATCGCGCAATCCCGGGAAGCCATCGCGGCGCATGAAAAGTCCATCGGGACCTTCGTCTGCCATGATCCGAACGTCCGCGCGCAAAGCGCCGGGCCGCTGCGCGGCATCGCGGTCGGCATCAAGGACATCATGGACACGCAGGATTTCCCGACGGAAATGGGATCGCCGATCTACCGCGGATTTCGGTCGCGCGGCGATGCGGCCGTTGTCATGCTGCTGAAGCAGGCGGGCGCGAGCGTCATCGGCAAGACCACGACCACGGCGTTTGCCTCGCTCGATCCGACGCCGACGCTCAATCCGCGCAACCACGGTCACACGCCCGGTGGCTCGTCGTCGGGTTCGGCAGCCGCGGTGGCGGCGGGCATGATCCCGCTCGCACTTGGCACGCAGACCGGCGGCTCGGTGATCCGTCCCGCTTCGTTCTGCGGCGCGGCCGCGATCAAGCCATCCTACCGCCTGCTGCCGACGGTCGGCGTGAAATGCTATTCGTGGACGCTGGATACGGTCGGGCTGTTCGCAGCCGACGTGGACGACGTTGCGCGCGGGCTCTCCGCAATGACGGGCAGGCCCGAGCTGCTGCTGCCCGCTACCATTTCGGCACCGCGCATCGGCATTGTGACTCAGGATTTCGCCGGTGCGCCGGATGCATCGGGTGCTGAGGCGGTGCAGGTCGCGACCAAGGCTTCCGAGCGCGCCGGATCCTCGGTGCGTGCGTTGGCCTTACCGGAGATCGTCGCCGAGGCATGGCGCATCCATGCGGTCGTACAGGAATTCGAGGCGCATCAGGCGCTCGCCTGGGAATACCGCGAGCATCACGACGCGATCGCGCCGATCCTGCGCGGAAGGCTGGACGAGAGCAGGGCAACAACAGCTGCCGCCTATGACGAGGCGATGCAAATAGCCGGTCGCGCCAGGCACGCGCTGGCAGAAGTGTTCGAGGATGTCGACGTGCTGCTGACCCTGTCAGCACCCGGCGCTGCGCCCAAGGGTTTGGGCTCAACGGGCGACGCCCGCTACAACCGGCTCTGGACGCTGATGGGCGTGCCTTGCGTCAATGTTCCCACGCTCGTCGCGGAAGGCGGCTTGCCGGTCGGTGTGCAGGTGATTGCGCGATATGGCGCCGATGCCGAAGCGTTGGCGGCGGCACGGTTTGTGGAGCAGGCACTCACGCGACAATGAAGGTGGCGTCAGATCTGTTGATCCCATAATGGGAGCATGCTATATGCTATCCAATGAGGATTATTGCCCGTCGGACATTGCGGGAGTTCGTCCAGGGTCTTTCCGGCAGGAAAGATCAGCCGGCCGGGAAAGCTGCACTTGATGCTTGGTTTGACGAAGCGAGTAAAGCCTCTTGGAAGAGCACGGCGGATGTTAAGCGGCGCTATGCGACGGCAAGTGTCATCAGCGCAGAGCGAATCGTTTTCAATATCAAGGGCAATGACTATCGTTTGGTGGTGGCTGTGGATTTCGAAAAGGGGATCGTCTGGATTAAATGGATCGGGACTCATAAGGCTTATGACAAGATCGACGTAGCAGAGGTGCGATATGGCAACTGAACTCAAACCGATCCGCACCAAGGCGGACTACAAGAACGCACTTGTGGAGGTAGAGCGCCTGTGGGGAGCCAACAGCGGGACCACGAAAGGCGACCGGCTCGATGTACTGGCGACGCTGATCGACGCTTATGAAGCACGGCACTATCCGATGGATCCGCCCGATCCCATCGAGGCGATCCAGTTCCGGATGGAGCAGCAAGGCTTGAGTCGCAAGGACCTCGAACCGTTGATTGGAACACGCGCGCGTGTTGCAGAGGTCATGAACCGCAGGCGCAGTCTATCAATCGATATGATCCGGCGTCTGCATGAGCAACTCGGGATTTCCGCCGAGATTCTGATCCGCCCGACCCGCGAGGAAGAAGCGGCCTGATCGTCCGCTGGGCGAGCAAGCCACGGCTACTTCGCCCCGATCCGCCCTTCGGTGCCCGCCTGCAGGCGCTTGATGTTTTCGCTGTGCTTCCAGAACAGCAAAAGCGTCAGCACGACGAACAGCGACGCCAGCGCGGGGTGGCCGAACCACCAGAGAAACAGCGGTGTGGCAAAGGCCGCGACCAGCGCCGCGAGCGACGAGTAGCGCGAGGTGACGGCGATCGCGAGCCAGATCAGGCAGAACACCACGGCGGCGGGCCAGAACAGCCCGATCAGCACGCCGATATAGGTCGCGACGCCCTTGCCGCCGTTGAACTTGAGCCAGATCGGAAACAGGTGGCCGAGGAAGGCGCCGAGCGCCGCCAGCATGGCGGCGTAGGGACCGCCGTAATAGCCCATGATGACTACCGCGAGCGTGCCTTTGAGCGCGTCGCCGAGCAGCGTTGCTGCCGCAAGGCCCTTGCGGCCGGTGCGCAGCACATTGGTGGCGCCGATATTTCCGGAGCCGATCGAACGCAGATCCTGCGTGCCGGCGAGTTTGGTCAGCACCAGCCCGAACGGAATCGAGCCGAGCAGATAGCCGACCAGGAACGCGAGCACGAGGAATGCATCCGTCATCACCGTTGCTCCTCCGCCAGCGCGTTCGGCGCGCTAGACATGCTCATAGACCGTTCGTCCGCCCACGATAGTACGGACGACGCGGCCGGAAAAGCGGGCTTCGTCGAACGGCGTGTTCTTGCATTGCGATTTGAGATCGGCGGGATCGAGCACCCAGGGAATATCCGGATCGATCACGACGAGATCGGCGGGGGAACCGGCGCGCAGCGTGCCGCCGGGAAGGCCGAGCAATTCCGCGGGCCGGGTCGACATCGCCCGGATCAGCGTCTTGAAATCCATCTCGCCATTATGGATCAGGCGCAGCGCCGCCGGCAGCATGGTCTGCAGCCCGACCGCGCCGGAAGCTGCTTCAGCGAACGGCAGCCGCTTCACCTCGACATCCTGTGGATTGTGATCGGACATCACGACGTCGATCAATCCGGAAGCGACGGCCGCAACCAGCGCGAGGCGGTCGTCCTCGGTACGCAGCGGCGGCGACAACTTCAGGAAGGTGCGATAGGGGCCGATGTCGTTTTCGTTCAGCGTGACGTGGTTGATCGACACCGAGGCGCTGACATCAAGGCCGGCATCGCGCGCGCGCTTGAGGATTTCCAAAGACTCGATCGATGACAGCGACGCCGCGTGGTAGCGCCCTCCGGTCAGCGCCACGAGGCGCATGTCGCGCTCGAGCATCACGGCTTCGGCGGCGTTGGGAATGCCGATCAGGCCAAGCCTCGTGGCGAATTCGCCCTCGTTCATCACGCCTTCGCCGACGAGGTCCGGGTCTTCGGTGTGGTGCACGATCAGCGCATCGAAATCGCGGGCGTAGGTCAGCGCGCGGCGCATCACCTGCGCGTTGGTAACGCTCCTGTCGCCATCGGTGAAGGCTACGGCGCCGGCGGCTCTCAACAGGCCGATCTCCGTCATCTCCAGGCCGGCCATGCCCTTGGTTAGCGCCGCCATCGGGTGGATGTTGACGATCGCAGTGTCGCGGGCGCGGCGCAGCACGAAATCGACCGTCGCCGAATTGTCGATCACGGGCGAGGTGTCCGGCTGGCAGATGATTGTCGTGATTCCGCCGGCAGCGGCAGCCAGGCTTGCGGAGGCAAAGGTTTCGCGGTGGCTGGCGCCAGGCTCGCCGACGAAGGCGCGCATGTCGATCAGCCCGGGGGCGACGATCTTGCCGGCGCAATTGACGATGTCAGTGCCCTCAGGCACGCCGGCGGCACCGATGCCGCGCTTGGAGTCCCGGATCATGCCATCGGCAATCAGCACGTCGCCGGGACCATCGAAATCCCTGGAGGGATCGACGACGCGGGCGTTCGCAAGCAATATTGGGCGTCGGTCAGTCAGCATAGTCTCACGCGTTCGGCAGGTTGCGGGCGAGCGCTTCGAGCACCGCCATCCGCACCGCCACTCCCATTTCCACCTGTTCGCGGATCAACGATTGCGCGCCGTCAGCCACGATCGAGTCGATCTCCACGCCGCGGTTCATCGGCCCCGGATGCATCACCAGCGCATCCGGTTTGGCGTAGGCGAGCTTCTTCTGGTCGAGGCCGAAATAGTGAAAATACTCGCCGGTCGACGGCACGAAGGAACCGTTCATCCGCTCGCGCTGCAGCCGCAGCATCATCACGATGTCGGCGCCATTGAGGCCCTCGCGCATGTCGCGCGCCACCTCGACGCCCATCCGCTCGATGCCGCGCGGCAGCAGCGTGGAGGGCGCCACGACGCGGACGCGGGCGCCCATGGTGTTGAGCAGCAGGATGTTGGAACGCGCTACGCGCGAATGCATCACGTCGCCGCAGATCGCGATGACAAGGCCTTCGAGGCGGCCCTTGTTGCGGCGGATAGTCAGCGCGTCCAGCAGCGCCTGGGTCGGATGTTCGTGCGCGCCGTCGCCGGCATTGATCACGGAACCGTCAACCTTGCGCGCCAGAAGTTCCACCGCGCCGGAGGCGTGGTGCCGCACCACCAGGATATCGGGGTGCATGGCATTGAGCGTGACGGCGGTGTCCATCAGCGTCTCGCCCTTGCGGATCGAGGACGAGGAGACCGACATGTTCATGACGTCGGCCCCGAGCCGTTTCCCCGCCAGTTCGAACGAGGATTGGGTCCGCGTCGAGGCCTCGAAAAACAGGTTCACCTGGGTGCGACCGCGCAAGCTCGTGCGCTTTTTGTCTACCTGGCGGTTGAGCTCGACATATTCCTCGGAAAGGTCGAGCAGGCCGGTAATATCGGCAGCGGAAAGCCCCTCGATTCCCAGCAGATGCCGGTGCCCGAGGACGAAGGTCGATTTCGATGCAGGGGTCATTAAAGCCAGAGCTATAGGGAGAGATGCCCGGCAGGGCAAGCGTCAAATCCCCGGTCCGGACTTATCCACTAGGGCTTCCGCGACAGGGTAAACGGCCCCGCAAGGTATTTCCGGCCGCAGGTTTCGGCTAGGATGGCGGGATCGGCTGGCGTTGGATCGGGCTATGGAAACCGTGGGGCATTTCATCCAATCCGTTCGGATCGCGTCGCTGCTGCTGATGTCGGTCGCGTTGCTGGCTGGCGCCGGTATCGCCGCCACGCCGGCTTTGGCGCAGAAGCGTCTTGCGCTCGCCATCGGCAACGATCTCTATCCAAATTTGCCCGCAGACCGGCAGCTCAGGAAGGCCGCCAACGACGCCACCACGATCGCGGAGACGCTGAAGTCGCTCGGCTTCGAGGTCATCGTCGGCACCAATCTCAGCCGTCAGGCGATGATCGACAAGCTTGCCGAGTTCACGGCACAACTGCAGCCGGGCGACACTGCCGCGCTGTTCTTTGCCGGGCACGGCGTGGCGATCGGCGGCGTCAACTACCTGATCCCGAGCGACGTGCCGGCCGTTACCGAGGGGGCCGAGGCGCGCGTGCGCGGCGCCTCGCTCGCCGAGCCCGATCTTATAGCGGAGTTGCAGGCAAGATCGGTGCGGGTGGCGCTGCTGGTGATCGACGCCTGCCGCGACAATCCGTTCCCGCGCGCCGCCGGCCGTTCGATCGGAAACACGCGCGGGCTGGCCGACGCCAGGCCCGCACGCGGCATCTTCACGCTTTACTCCGCCGGCATCGGCCAGACCGCGCTGGATCGGCTCGGCGGAAACGACACCGCGCATAATTCGGTCTTCACGCGAATATTCGCCGATCAGCTGAAGCGGCCCGAACTGCATCTCGGCGATCTCGCCGTCGAAGTGCGCGAACGCGTCGCCGAACTGGCGCTGAAAGCGACGGACGAGCGCGGCCAGCCGGCACCGCACGAGCAGACGCCGGCCTATTACGATCAAACCCTGGGCGGCCGCATCTATCTGGCGGGGCTATCGACCGCCAGTCGGCCCCCCGAACTGGCCGCGATGTCGGTGCCGCCGCCGGCGGTTCCTGTGGTGACCGAGCGGGCAGCGGTGCGGCCGCAGCGTCCGTCCGCGCCTGGCGAAAGCTGTGCACGCAACGGCAACGAGATCTATTGCGTCAGTTCGGTGCTGAAGCCGCAGTTCGGCAACTCCTATGGCCCGGAAAATCTATTCAGGGGGCCGGCCAGCAGCGCATGGGTGGAGGGCCGGCAGGGGAATGGCGTGGGAGAGTGGATCACGGTCGAATTCGAGGGGATGCGCACCGTGCGCTCGATCGCCGTGCGCAACGGCTATCAGAAAAGCAACGATGTCTTCGGAAAGAACAACCGCGTGCGGCATTTGCGTGCGGTGTTCTCGCAAGGCGAGTCCCAGACGTTGACGCTGCAGGATCGAAACGGATCGGACACCCTGATGCTTCCGAAGCCGGTCAAAGCCTACTGGGTCAAGTTCATTATCGATGACGTCTGGGCCGGCAACACATACACCGACACGGCGATCACGAAGCTTGTGGTCAATTCGGAGCCGGCGCAGTGATCCGCAAAATGTTTCCCGCGGATATCTCAAGATGGATGTTGATTGCTGCGATTTGTGCGGCGTGTTGCCTGTCGGTTGTCGCAGCACAGGCACAAAAATTACCGGCGGGTTTCGTCTATCTGCGCGATGTCGATCCGACCATCATTCAGGACATGCGCTACGCCGGCTCGAACAATTTCGTTGGTCGGCCGCTGAAGGGCTACGACGCCGCCGAATGCGTGGTGAAGCGCGAAGTCGGCGCGCTCTTGAAGAGCATTCAGGAAGAACTCGCGCTGCAGAACCTGTCGCTGAAGATGTTCGATTGCTACCGCCCGACGCGCGCGGTTGCCGACATGGTGGCGTGGTCGCGCGACGGCCGCGAAACGCCGGCGCAGAAGCGCTACAGTCCGGCGTTCGGCAAGGCCGACCTGTTCCGCCTGGGCTACATCGCGACCCGTTCGGGCCATTCCACCGGCGCCGCGCTCGACCTCAGCCTGGTCGATCGGAAGGCCGACAATTCCGCCGTGTTCGAACCGGCCAGGGATTATGCCGACTGCACCGCCAACGCGAACCTGCGCGCACCCGACGGCAGCGTCGACATGGGCACAGGCTACGACTGCGCCGACGTCAAGTCGCACACATCGGCGAAATCCATCACCGCGGCCCAGCGCAAGTGGCGGGAGAAGCTGGTTCTGGTGATGGCGCGGCGAGGATTTGTAAACTATTCCAAGGAGTGGTGGCATTTTTCGCTGCCGGGCGTGAGCCGGCAGGCCTATGATTTCCCGATCGTGCGGCGCAATTGAAGTCGTTAACGATCACGCAAGGAGTCTGCTCCAGCGTGGCTGGCCGTGATCATCGCCGACGACCACGAGAAAGCCATTTGCGAGAAAGCTCTTTGATGGACGCCCTCAATCCCGCCAGTCCCGCCGACGTGCCGCCGGTGATCCCGAAACCGCAGCGGCCCCCGCGGATCTGGAAATTCTGGGGCACTGCACTATGGGGCCTGTTCATCTTCGCCGGCGTGTTCGTCGGGCAGGTTGGCGTCATCGGCTATTTCGTGCTGCGGCACGGTTCGCTCGACTTTGCCGAGGCGATCCGCGTCATCGGCAGCGGGATGACGATCTCGCTCTCGGTGATCTTCGGACTGCCGGCCGTGCTGGCGGCAACGTGGATCGCCATCCGACCGACACGCACGCCGTTTGCCGAATATCTGGCGCTGCGCTGGACCTCGTGGCGAAATTTCGCGTTCGGTTTCGCATCGCTCGCCTTGCTCGTCGGCTGCTGGGACCTGCTGTCACGCGCGCTCGGGCGCGAGGTGGCGCCGGGCTTCATGGGCGAGGTGATGAAATCGGCCCAGGCCGACGGCGCGCTGTGGCTTCTGGTGATCGCGTTCTGCGTTGCCGCGCCGGTCTGGGAAGAGATTTTTGCCCGCGGCTTCCTTTATCGCGGCTGGTCGGAATCACGGCTTGGCGTTGCCGGCGCGATCTTCCTGTCCTCGCTGGCCTGGACCTCGCTGCACCTGCAGTATGACTGGTTCTTCTTCGGCCAGGTTTTCACCATCGGCCTGCTGCTTGGCTATCTCCGCTATCGAACCGGCTCGACCTGGCTGACGATCGTCCTGCACGGCATCAACAATCTGGCCGCCACCATCCAGACTTTCTGGCTTGCGGGTTCCAGTTAGCTCAGCGCAGCCAGCGCAATCGCGATCGGCATCGTCACCGCCGCCAAAATCGTCTGCAGCGTGATGATCTGCGCCAGCAGAGGCGCATCGCCGCCCATCTGCCGCGCCAGCACGTAGGCCGAGGACGAGGCGGGCACGGCGGCGCAGGCGGTGACGATGGCGAGGTCGGAACCGGCAACGCCGAACCACAGCGCCAGCGCCACCGCGATGACCGGCATCAGCACCAGCTTGAGGAACACGGCCACCGAGGCGGCGAGGCTCGGCCGGAACATGCCTTCGAGGTGCAGGCCGGCGCCGGTCACCAACAGGCCGATGGCAAGCGAGGAGCGCCCGAGCGCGTCCGCAACCTCGTGCCAGAGTTTTGGAAGCGGGACGTGCGCGACGTTGAGCGCGAGCCCGATCGCGCAGGCCCAGATCAGGGGATTGCGCGCGACAGTCATCACGATGGCGCCGACAGACTGCTTCTTGGAGGAGGCGTAATGGGCCAGCACGGAGACGCTGAACACATTGACCAGCGGAATGATGGCGACCATCGCGACGGAAGCCAGCGCCAGCCCGTGCGCGCCGAACAGATTGTCGGAGACGGCGAGCGCCACATAGGTCTGCCAGCGGGTGGCGCCCTGGAAGATCGAGGTGAAGGCCGGGCCATCGACCGAAAAACGTGAAAGCAGGGGCCGCAGCGCGAGGCACAACAGCGACATCAGCAGCACCGAGAGCAGCAGCGCACCGCCGACGCCGGCAACCGGCACCTTGCTCAAATCGGCCTTGACCAGCGTCTGCACCAGCAGCACCGGGAACAGCACGTAATAGGTCAGCCGCTCCAGCCCGTGCCACTGCGTCTCGGGCTGGATCAGGGTCCGCTTCAGGATGAAGCCGAGCACGATCAGCAGGAATACCGGCAGCAGCGCCGCAAGGACGACCGCCACCTCAGCGATCTCCGCGCAGCTTCGAAAGCCGGTCCAGCGCGCCCTGCAGGATGAAGATCGCGGCGTGCTCGTCGATCACCTCGGCGCGCCGCGCCCGGCTGACGTCCATGCCGATCAGTTCGCGCTCGACGGCAGCGGTCGACAACCGCTCGTCCCACAGCGCGATGGCAAGGTTGGTGAGGTTGGCCAAGTTGCGGGCAAAGGCGCGGGTCGATTGCGCGCGCGGTCCCTCGCTGCCGTCCATGTTGATCGGCAATCCGAGCACAAAGCCTGCGGCATTGCGTTCGCCCGCGATGGCGAGGAGCCGCGCCGCATCGGCCTTGAACGCCTTGCGCTTGATGGTCTCGACGCCGGTGGCAAGCCTGCGATCGGGATCGGATACTGCGACGCCAATGGTCTTGGTGCCGAGATCGAGGCCGATCAGGGCGCCGCGTTCGGGCCAGTGCGCCACAGCTTCGATCAGCGGGAGAATAGGGGCGGGCATGGCCCCGCTTAACACGCGGTGCGCGGCACAGGCAAAGCCTCTGATGGCGTGGCGTCCATGCGGGAACGCCACGCCACCAGTCGTTATCGCCTTACCGGATCGCGACCGGGTTGATCATGCTCTGTACGGCGCCCTTGAAGCGCGGCTGGCCGAGCACGAACATGAATTCATAGGCCTTGTCCTTGGCAAGGTCGGCCGTATTCATGTTTTCCAGGATGTAGGTGCCGTTCATCGGCAACAGGATCTGGTGCACTTCGAAGATGTTCTTGGTCTCGAACGGCACCGCTTCGAGGCCCCAGGTGTCGGCGCCGATCGCAACGACGCCCTTGCCGGTGAGATACTTGGCGCCCTCCACGCCGAGCCCGGGTTCGCCGGCCCCGAAACGCTTGTCGTCCTTGCCGATCAGGCTGAGCCAGCCGGTGTGGAACAGCACGACGTCGCCCTGGCGGATTTCGACGCCCTGCTTCTTCGCAACTTCCTCGATCTCCTTGGTGTTGAAGGCGGTGCCTTCCTTGACCACGTCGGTGCCGTAATGCGCCGCCATGTCGAGCAGGACCCCGCGGGCCACCATCGGCGGGATCTTCTCGACGCCGAGCTTCTTGAGGCCGGAGGGATCGGCGAAATCGAGCAGCTTGTTGCCGTTGTAATAGACGTGCTCAACGCCGATATGGCCAAGCCCGTCCAGCTGGCTGCCGACGCCGACCCATCCATCGATCAGGTCGTCATTATAGGTCGTCTTGCTCGGCCCAAGGCCCGGACTGCCGGCCTGGCCGGGCTGCACGACGGTGATCTTGAACGCCCGCGGCGGATAGGCGGGGGTCGTGCTGTCGACGGGAATGCCGAGCGGGTAGGTCTTGCCGGTCTTCACCAGCCCCGCTGCCTTCACGACCAGTTCAGGCGTCATGTAGTTGGCGGCGCCGATCTCGTCGTTCGGTCCCCATTTCGATTTCGTCCAGTCTTGAGCGCTTGCCGTTCCGGCCGCACCCAACAAGGCAACAGAACAGCCCAATACGTACGCGAGGCGCATCGTGGTCCCTCCCAGATTGATGTTATGGTTTTTGGCAACTAGCGCCTCATACTAACGTAGGAGTGCGCTACGGCCAGAGAATTTTGAGTCGGATGCTCGCGTTGCGATCGAACGCCGCAGCGCAGAAAATGCGCTGCGCAAATTGCATTGTTGCGAAAGTATGGCGCAGCCGTTTCGCAAGGCGAAACGAACGCGGGATCACGCGGCGATAAACTCGCCGTTGCTGTTCAGGCAATCGCTAAAACCCTTTAGTGCGCTGTATTGATGTGCCGTGCGGCGGGTGATGAACAGCGTCTCGACCCGAGACTGCGCGGCTTTGAGCGTGTGGACGCTCACCGTGTCGTTCCGCCCGACGACGGCGCGCGGCAGCAGTGTCACGCCCATGTCGGCGGCGACGCAGCCGATCATGCCGTCGAGCGTGCCCAGTTCGAACCGGGCCGAAGACGGCCAGCCGAATTCCGTGAACACCTGCTCGAGCCGCTGCCGGTAGGTGCAGCCGGTGCGAAACACCAGTGCGGTCGGCCCCGATTCCGGCGTCCCAGCGCGCAAGGCGGCGAGGCTCGACCATCGCCGCGCGCTGACCAGCACGAGTTCTTCCCGGAACGCCACAGTCGCTTCGAGTTCGGCATGATCAATCGGACCGGCGACGAACGCACCGTCAAACGTGCCGTTGAGTACGCCGGCCACCAGCTCCGCCGTCGTCGAGGTCCGCAGGCTCAACCGCACCGCCGGAAAACGGCGATGGAATTCGGCGAGCAAAGAGGGCAGGCGAACGGCGGCCGTCGTTTCCATCGATCCGATCGCGAGCGGTCCCTTCGGCTCGCCATCGTCGCGCGCGGCGAGCAGCGCCTCGCGCGACAGCGCCGCCATTCGTTGCGCATAGGGAAGCAGGCGGCGGCCGGCGCCGGTCAGCGTCATGCCGCGGCTGTGACGTTCGAACAGCGCGGTGCCGATTTCGGCCTCCAGCGCCTTCACCCGCTGGGTGACGTTGGACTGCACGGTGTTGAGTTCGTCGGCGGCACGGGTGATTCCGCCCAGGCGCGCGACGGTCGAAAAGGTCAGGAGATCGCTCAATTCCATGACGGATACCGTTTCATTTTAGAGATGAAGGCGTTCTCTAGTATTCATTTTTATAGAATGTTAGTCTGGCCTAGATTGGCTGTCCAGATTGCAGAGGATGGATATGCCGATCTCAACGCCACTGACCGCTCGCCTCGGCATCCGGCATCCGATCCTGCTGGCGCCGATGGACGTCATTGCGGGCGCACGCCTGACATCCGCGGTCAGTGCGGCCGGCGGGTTCGGCATTCTCGGCGGCGGCTATGGCGACAAAGCATGGCTGCAGCAGGAGACCGCCAAGCTCGCCGACGTCTCCGACCCCTTCGGCATCGGCTTCATCACCTGGAGCCTCGCCAAACAGCCCGAGTTGCTGGACATCGCGCTCGCTGCCCGTCCGCGCGCGATTATGCTTTCGTTCGGCGATCCCAACCCGTTCTCGCCGCGCATCAAGGCGTCGGGCGCGCTGCTGATCTGCCAGGTTCAAACCGAGGAGATGGCGCGGCAGGCGCTTGAAGCGGGTGCAGATATTCTGGTCGCGCAAGGCACCGAGGCCGGCGGTCACGGCGCGTCGCGCACCACGCTCGATATCGTGCCGCGTGCCGGTTGCGGCGGCGGGGGGCATCGGCGATGGCCGCGGGCTCGCGGCGATGATGATGCTTGGCGCATCTGGGGTGCTGCTCGGCACGCGCTTCTATGCCAGCCAGGAATGCGACGGCGCGGAGGAAGCCAAGCGGCGCATCTGCGCCGCGACGAACGGCAACAGCGTCCGCGGCATCATTTTCGACCTGTCGCGCGACAACGTCTGGCCCGCGCCATTTACCGGCCGCTGCCTGGTCAACGATCATGCGCGCCGCTGGATCGGCCGCGAGGTCGAACTGATGCAAAACATCAATGTGGTTGCGAAGGAATATGCGGCGGCGAGGGCGGCTGGCAATTTCGACATCGCCGCCGTCATTGCCGGCGAAGCCGTCGGTTTGATCCACGACATCCCGCCGGCCGGCGAGATCGTTGACAGGATCGTCACCGAAGCAGAGCAGATATTGAGCGGACAGCGCAATTCGTTTGTGGCCTGATCCAAGATCACTTCATCATCCAAGCGAGCAGAACCATGTGGCCAGACCGCCGGATCATCGACCTCTTCAAGACCGAATTTCCCATCGTGCTGGCGCCGATGGCCGGCATCATGGACGCCGAACTTGTGATCGCGGCAGCGCAAGGCGGGGCGCTCGGCTCGCTGCCATGCGCGATGATCTCGGCCGAGAAGGCGCGCGAGCAGGTCAACATCATCCGCCAGCGCGTCGCGGCGCCCGTCAACATGAACTTCTTCTGTCACACGCCGGTCGATGCCGATCCAGCACGTGAGGCCGGGTGGAAGACGCGGCTTGGCGCCTACTACAAGGAATTGGGCGTCGATCCCGCCGCGCCCATCACCGCCGCCAACCGCGCGCCGTTCGATGCGGCCATGTGCGCGGTCGTGGAGGAACTGAAGCCGGAAGTGGTCAGCTTCCATTTCGGCCTGCCGGATCCGGCGCTGGTCAAGCGCGTCAAGGCGGCTGGCGCCATCGTGATGTCGTCGGCGACCATCGTGAAGGAAGCGATCTGGCTGGAGGAGAATGGCGCTGACGTCATCATCGCGCAGGGCGCCGAAGCGGGCGGCCACCGCGGCATGTTCCTGACCGACAATATCGCCCAGCAGCCCGGCACCTTCGTGCTGGTGCCGCAGGTGGTCGACGCGGTGAAGGTTCCGGTGATCGCGGCCGGCGGCATCGCCGACGGTCGCGGCATCGCGGCGGCGTTCGCGCTCGGCGCCTCCGGCGTGCAGATCGGCAGTGCCTATCTGCGCTGCCCGGAATCCAAGGTCAGCGCAGCGGCACGTGTCGCGCTGGCGCAGGCGCATGACGATTCCACCGTCATCACCAACGTCATGACCGGACGCCCCGCGCGCGGCGTCGCCAACCGCGTCATGCGCGAGGTCGGCCCGATTTCTCCTGACGCACCGGCGTTCCCGCACGCCGCCACCGCGCTTGGGCCGCTGAAGGCGGCTGCCGAAAAGCTCGGCAAGGTCGATTTCACCAACCTCTGGGCCGGGCAGGCGGTGCGGATGGGCCGCGAGATGCCCGCGGCCGAACTGACGCGCGCGCTCGCGGGCAGTGCGCTGGCCCGGATGGGTGCGCTGAGCGGATAGCCGCTACAGCGCGTGCACCCAGGCCTCCGGATACAGCGCGTAGGCGTCACCGCGCCGTGCCAGCCGCGAGAACGCCGGGAAGTGGAGGTGCATCCCGGCAATGAGAATGCCGTCGGCGGAGACGCGGTCGAACATCCGCTTTCGTGCGGCGGCCGCTGCAGCGAGATCGGTGTCGAAGGCCATGCCGGCTTCGGGAAATGCCGTCTGCACCTCCGGCACGTGCACCGTGTCGCCCCAGATCATCAGCTGATCGTTGCCGGAGGCGATCAGATACGCGGTGTGGCCCGGCGTATGGCCAAGGCTCGGCACGGCGGTGACGCCGGGAAACACCTCGCCCTCCCTGAACAACCGCGTCCGCTTCTCGTAGGGCGCGACCTGCTCGCGGCCGGCCTGAAAATAGAGTTGCGCCGATCGCTCGTCGACCTTCGCCATCGCGCCGTCGTCGAACCAGTGCGCCAGCTCGTTCTCGTGCATGACCAGTTCCGCGTTTGGAAACAGAAGCTGCCCGTTCGACATGTCGGTCAGCCCTGCGGAATGGTCCGGATGCATATGGGTCAGCAGCACCGTATCGATCGATTTCGGATCGATGCCGGCCAATGCGAGGTTGCGCTGAACGAAACCGGCCGTGGGCTGCAGATAGTTGCCCGATCCGGTGTCGACGATCGCGATGCGCCCCTTCGAATGGATCAGGAAGGTGTTGACGCTGGTTCGCCGCGCCGGCCGGAACGCGTCGGTCAGGATTTGACGCGCCTTGTCGAGATCGACGTTGCGCATCACGTCGAGGGTGCCGTCGAGATATCCGTCGCTGATGGTGGTGACGACGATGTCGCCGATCTTGCGATGATAGACGCCGGGAATCTGCGCTGCCGGTTGTTCAGTCATGCTGGAAGGCCTTGCTTGAGGGACGGTGCGGTGGGTCAGGCGCCAACGGAATTCAGGAATGCATCGATGCAATCGGAAAGCAGATCGGGGGTCTGCACCGACATGTAATGCCCGGTGCGAAGTTCGGCGTAGCGGGCGCCGGGAATGATCCTGGCCACGGCTTCCGCCAGCGGTGGCGGGCGCACGCGGTCGAGGCTGCCGCCGATCACGAGCACCGGGCAGGTCAGCCGGGCGAGTTCGTCCTGCATCTCGGCGGCCGCCAGCATCCCCCAGACTACGGCATAGCTCGAGGGATCATTGCCGAGCCATCGCGCCCGGAAGCGTTCGAACCGGCCGATGTCGCCGCGTAACTCCGGGGCATAGCCATTCAGCATCGCGTCTTCGACCGCGACCGTCATCCCACCGGCTTCGATCCGCGCGAGGCGCTCCAGTGCCGCCGGACGGCGCTCCGCGGCGATGCCGGTGGCGGGGCTCCCGACCGCAACTGCGCTGGTGCGCTGCGGATGCCGGGCTGCGAAATGGAGCGCGATCGCGCCGCCGACCGCGACACCCGCCAGCGCAACCTTGCCGGCGATCGCAAAATGATCGAGCAGAGCTGCGATGTCGTCGGCCATCGTATCGAGAGTAAGTTCGCCGCGAACCTTCTGCGACAATCCGGCACCGCGGGTGTCATAGCGCAGCACCTGGCGCGATGTCGCTAACCGTGGCGCGACCTCGTCCCAGCTTTCGAGCGAGCCGCCCATTTCGTGAACCAGCACCAGCGTGCGTTCGCCGCCGCCGCTAAGTTCGCAGCGCAGCCCAACGCCATTGGCTTCAATGAAATCCATCCTGCGCCCCCCGGGTGTTTTTCTTGTCGTTGTTTGTCGCGGCGAGCGGATGGCCGGTCAGCCTCGAAGTTCGAGGGCACGATAGCCCAGCCGATATGGATTTCCAATTCCTGGGCTCAGGGGGCATGCTGTGGGCCGCCATGGCCGCGGCCTGCAGCCTGGCGCCGCGCTAATGATCAGCGGCAGAATGGCCGTCCGCAGGAAGGAGATGCGGAGCCATCCGCGCTAGTGCGCCGGTTCGTCGCGGCTGACGTCCAGATGTTCGGCTGCCAGCGACCGATAGTGCGCGGCCATTTCCTTGTAGTGCTGGCGTGAGATGGGGTCGGTCGCGCTTTCGGCGCGCTGCTCGAACATTTCTGCCTTTTCCCGGAGGATTTTGGCCTGGGCCTGGGGCATTACACTCACTCACTTTTGTCAGCTTAGGCAGGCGAGGTAGACGATCGCAGCACCAAGGACGGTCCCGATTGACCAGAGGGCGGGATCCCAGCTTTCCGATCCGGCGCCGCCGTTTTCGATGGGTGTCATGACGGCCTCCAATGTTCTGGCCGCAACTACACCCCCCGACTGTTTCAGGACGACTACGTGGGGCGCGAAAATGGTTTCGTCAGGGGGGAGCGCCGAGGATTCAGCGCTGCGGACACAAATCCCCGTGAGGCAGCTCACTCCCGGCGCGTGGCTTCTTTCGACCCCTGAAAGCCCCGATATTCGGGCGATGCGGCCTGTTCCCGCGGTTGCGGCGCAAAAGCGGGCTCTGCTATACGGCGGATGCGAATTCCCGGTTTGAGGCCTATATATATGTCTGTTGATGCCGCCACCGTCCGCCGCATCGCGCATCTGGCGCGGATAGCGGTTACCGAGGCCGAAGTTCCCCACCTTCAGGGCGAACTGAACGCCATGCTCGCCTTCGTGGAGCAGCTTTCGGAAGTGAACGTCGACGGCGTCGAACCGATGACCTCGGTGACCCCGATGGAAATGAAGAAGCGTGCCGACGTGGTCAATGACGGCGAGATTCCGGACGATATCGTTGGGAATGCGCCGGAAACGCAAAACCATTTCTTCCTGGTGCCGAAGGTGGTGGAGTAGGGCATAGCGTTTTCAAGCGAAGTGGGTACCGGTTCGCGTGAAGAAAACGCGTCAAACAAAAGAGTCTTCCGATGTGTCTGCTCTGCGACGATGAAAAGGCCTACCAGGCCTATATGAACTACCTCGACGCGATGGAGCGGCAGGGCAAGGCCGCCGATCCCGACAAGGCGATGGACGTTCTCCTCGATGCGCTCGAGGCCGATGAGCGGACGCGGCCGAAACCGGACGATCCGGCGAACGACAAGACGCTTTCTCCTTTTTTCTGCAGCCCGATCAATAAATGACCGACCTGACATCGCTGACGATCGCCGAGGCCCGTGAAGGTCTCGCGAGCAAGTCTTTCACCTCGCTTGAACTGACGGATGCGCATCTGGCCGCAATCGAGGCGGCGCGTTCGCTCAATGCCTTCATTCTGGAGACGCCGGAAAAGGCCCGCGACATGGCGCGCACCGTCGATGCCAAGATCGCCAAAGGCGAGGGCGGTCCGCTCGCGGGCATTCCGCTCGGCATCAAGGACCTGTTCGCGACCAGGGACGTCCGCACCACGGCGTGCTCAAAAATCCTCGGCAGTTTCGTGCCGCCTTACGAATCGACCGTGACCTCGCAGCTCTGGCGCGATGGCGCCGTGATGCTGGGCAAGCTCAACAATGACGAGTTCGCGATGGGTTCGTCGAACGAGACCTCGTGCTTCGGCCCGGTGGTCAATCCGTGGCGGCGCGAAGGCTCCAACACCACGCTGGTGCCGGGCGGCTCCTCCGGCGGATCGGCCTCCGCCGTGGCGGCGCTGCTCTGCATGGGCGCGACCGCGACCGACACCGGCGGTTCGATCCGCCAGCCGGCGGCGTTCACGGCGACCGTCGGCGTCAAGCCGACCTACGGGCGCTGTTCGCGCTGGGGCATCGTGGCGTTCGCCTCCTCGCTCGACCAGGCCGGTCCGATCGCGCGCACCAACCGCGACGCCGCGATCCTGATGCGCTCGATGGCGGGGCACGATCCCAAGGACACCACCTCGGTCGATCGTCCGGTGCCCGACTACGAGGCCGCGATCGGAAAATCAGTCAAGGGCATGAAGATCGGCATCCCCCGGGAATATCGCCTCGACGGCATGCCCGCGGAAATCGAGACGCTGTGGAGCGAGGGCGCGGCGTGGCTGAAGGCCGCCGGCGCCGAGCTGGTCGAGGTGTCGCTGCCGCACACCAAATACGCGCTGCCGGCCTATTACATCGTGGCGCCTGCGGAGGCCTCATCGAACCTCGCGCGCTATGACGGAGTGCGGTACGGCCTGCGCGTACCTGGCAGCTCGATCGGCGAATTGTACGAGGGAACGCGCGCTGACGGCTTTGGTCACGAAGTGCGCCGCCGTGTGATGATCGGCACCTATGTGCTCTCCGCCGGCTATTACGACGCCTATTACCTGCGCGCGCAGAAAGTGCGCACGCTGATCAAGAAGGACTTTGAGGATTGCTTCGCCAAGGGGGTCAACGCGATCCTGACGCCGGCGACGCCGTCGGCCGCCTTCGGCGTCGGCGAAAAGGGCGGCGCCGATCCGGTCGAGATGTATCTCAACGACATTTTTACGGTGACGGTGAACATGGCGGGGCTTCCCGGCATCGCGGTGCCCGCGGGCAAGGATGCGCAGGGCTTGCCGCTCGGCCTGCAACTGATCGGGCGTCCGTTCGACGAAGAGACGCTTTTCTCGCTCGGTGAAGTCATCGAACAGGCGGCCGGACGGTTCACGCCGCCGAAATGGTGGTGAGGGATGGCGGAATTCCGCGCCAGCCTCGCTGACGCTGCGCCGGAACAGGCGCTGCCTCCGCCGCTTGCGGCCATGTGGTGGGCGGCGAAGGGCGACTGGGACCGCGCGCACAAGATCGTACAGGACGAGAGCTGTGCCAACGCCGCCTGGGTGCACGCCTATCTGCACCGCGTCGAGGGCGATCTCGGCAATGCCGGCTACTGGTATCGACAGGCGAGCCAGCCGCTGGCGAAGGATTCTCTGGAAGCCGAATGGGAGCGGATCGTGTCCGCGCTGCTCGGGAGTGGAAAAGCATGAATGCGACAGTGAAGCCGGGAAAACTGATCAAGGGCCAGACGGGCGACTGGGAAGTCGTGATCGGGATGGAGATCCATGCCCAGGTCACCTCGAAGTCAAAGCTGTTCTCGGGTGCCTCGACCGAATTCGGCGGCGAGCCGAACAGTCATGTGTCGCTGGTCGACGCCGCGATGCCGGGCATGCTGCCTGTCATCAACGAGGAATGCGTCAGGCAGGCTGTCACGACGGGTCTAGGCCTCAACGCGCAGATCAACCTGCGCTCGGTGTTCGACCGCAAGAACTATTTCTATCCGGACTCGCCGCAGGGCTATCAGATCAGCCAGTACAAGTCCCCCATCGTGGGCGAGGGCGAAGTCGTGGTCGAACTGGACGGCGGCAAGACCGCGACCATCGGGATCGAACGGCTGCATCTGGAGCAGGATGCCGGCAAGTTGCTGCACGACCAGTCGCCGACCATGTCCTATGTCGATCTCAACCGCTGCGGCGTGGCGCTGATGGAGATCGTCTCCAAGCCGGACATCCGCGACGCCGAGCAGGCCAAGGCCTATGTGACCAAGCTGCGCTCGATCCTGCGCTATCTCGGCACCTGCGACGGCGACATGGAGAAGGGCAGCCTGCGCGCCGACGTCAACGTGTCCGTCCGCAAGCCGGGCGGGCCGCTCGGCACCCGCTGCGAAATCAAGAACATGAACTCGATCAACTTCATCGGGCAGGCGATCGAGTACGAGGCGCGGCGCCAGATCGAAATCATCGAGGATGGCGGCGCGATCGACCAGGAGACGCGGCTGTTCGACCCCAACAAGGGCGAGACCCGGTCGATGCGCTCGAAGGAAGAGGCGCACGACTATCGCTATTTCCCGGATCCCGACCTGCTGCCGCTCGAGTTCACGCAAGCCTATGTCGATCAGCTGAAGTCGCAGCTGCCGGAATTGCCGGACCAGAAGAAGGCCCGCTTCATCGATGGCTTCGGCCTCTCGCCCTACGACGCCGGCGTGCTGGTCGCCGAGCGCGAGAGCGCGGATTTCTACGAGGCCGTGCTGGCCGGCCTCGCCGACAAGGCGCGCGACGGCAAGCTCGCCGCCAACTGGGTGATCAACGAGTTGTTCGGCCGCCTCAACAAGGAGGGCCGCGACATTTCGGTCTCGCCGGTGTCGGCGGCGCAACTCGCCGCGATCGTCGATCTGATCGGCGACGGCACCATCTCCGGGAAAATCGCCAAGGACCTTTTCGAGATCGTCTGGCTCGAGGGCGGCGACCCGCGTGCGCTGGTCGAGGCGCGCGGCATGAAGCAGGTGACTGACCTTGGCGCGATCGAAAAGGTCGTCGACGACATCATCGCCGCCAATCCGGACAAGGTCGCGCAGGCGAAAGCGAAGCCGCAACTCGCCGGCTGGTTCGTCGGTCAGGTGATGAAGTCATCGGGCGGCAAGGCCAACCCGCAAGCGGTCAACGATCTCCTGAAGGCGAAGCTCGGCATCTGAAGGCGTCCCGTAACGGGACGACTCCGTTATCGGTGACGACGCGATCGATGCATGCAAGCATGCGCCGATGGTTCTTCGCGATCCGAAATCCGTCATCGCGATTGGAAGAGCGCCTCCGAATCGGCGGTCGCGTCTCGCCCGAGAATCCGGTTTTGGCGAGCGGTCGATGAGACTCGAGCGTATTAACTGTGAAAATTTTTTTATTGCCAAAGCTTGCGACTCAGAGTCCGTGCAAACGTCATTTTGACACTCCCGCTGAGTCGCGGCGACATCGATCGAATGTCGATCGTCAACTGCGCGATTCAAAAAAGCACTGCAGTGCAAGCGATTCCTTCAAAATCGGCGAGTGACGACGTCGATCGTTGCGACACTTTTTGCATCGGCATGCGAACGTGTTGATGTGTCGCCGATGTCGTCGCTTCGCACGCTCTCGCTTTTGCTCGTCAACACTTCCTTAAGCGGGACGCTGTTTTTTTGAGTGCGTTGGTGTATTCGGAATGTAGTGCATTTCGATTCCCGAATGCACGCAGCGACTAAAGTCATCTCTTTATTAGGAGGGCAACATGGCCAAGAAAGCGAAGAAGGCGAAGAAGGCGAAGAGCGCAGTGAAGAAGACTGCGAAGAAGACCCGCAAGGTCGCCAAGAAGAAGAAGTAAGTTCGCTTCTTCAAGAATTGCCGGCGGCTTGATGCCGGCACGTCACACGAGCCCCGGATGAACGTCTGAAGGCTCTGGTCGACGAAAGAGGGTGTCGGCGAGACATCAGGTCAAACGGCTGGATCGTCTTTCGAGGGAGTTCGCTCCTTCAAACCGGTCCGGCAGAAGAAACAGGTTTTCTTCGTTCGGTGCGGACCTCCCAAAGAGGTTCGCAATTTCACCGGGCCAAATGCCCGGAGTGAGATCTGGTCCTGACGTGTTCGCCGACGCCCTCGCTCTCCGGAACCTTCCTGGTTCCCCGGGAGTTTTTTCCCAGGAGCGCTTGCTCCGATAGCCCCGCAAGTCCGGCGCCCGGCTGTCATCCTCTCGATCTCATTTTGACTGCTCGCAGGTGTCGACCGATTCTGGGGCACCGCCGCTTATCCTGTTCGCGATGCCTCGGACGATGTCGCCGACGTTTGCGGCAATGGTTATCGTTTCGCCAAACGGCAGGGTAAACCGAATTTCACCAATCTCGACTTCCTGCTGTGCTGCAGGCATTTCTGCGATTCCGTGCTTGGCCGCGCCATGCGCACGTTTACACCCCGTTTATCGCGAACCTTAAACTGCCCTTCAAATTTGATCGGCCATGATCTGTCCAACAAGCCGGTAAACGGCACGCGCCCGATCCGATTTGAAGGATCGCGCGCTGGGATGAACAGGCGTTTCAACAGTGGACAGGGGCCGCCCTCGGGGGAGGGCGGCAACGATAAAAAAGGGGTGCTACAAATGTTTCAGGGGCAATTTGATCTCGACGCGGCGACGCCGGTCGAAGCGACCGCCATACCGGACGTGCTGTTCGAGCGCGGCCTGTATTGGGCCAGCGGCCGTTCCGGCGTGGTCAACCTGGTGGCCGCGCACAAATGGTTCAACCTGGCGGCCCTGAAGGGACGCGCCGACGCGATCTCCATGCGCCGCGAGGTCGCAGAGATGATGTCGGAGGCAGAGATCGCGACCGCACAGCGCGAAGCCCGCGCGTGGATGATCTCGCACTGATCTCCGCCGTCACGACGGATGAGGCGTCTTCGATTCGCTGACACCCTGTGGAGAGACGGCCGCCCGTAGCGGCTGTTTCCATCGGGTACGGAGCGAGGCGTCGTCGCCGATTCGCAACGGGTGCGCCGACGACCAGGCGCGGTGGCCGCTCTCAATCGAGATTCTTGCGCTTCAACTTCATTTGCGGATCAAACTTGAGGTCGTACTTCTTTCCGTCCGCGCATACGGCGTCGTCGACCTCGAACTGCTGATCGTCGTCATCGAACTCGAACTTGCCGCCGGAGCATCCTTCAGCCTGGGCCGCGGCGACCAGTTTTGCGCGTTCGTCCTCGGTGACCTGGCGATCTGCGAGCGCCGGCAAAGTCGATAAGGCGAGTACGGCTATCGATACGATCAATCGCATGAGAAAGCTCCTTGCTGGGGGAGGCGCGCATCAACGCGTCGAATCGGGGCCCGTTCCTATCCGTGTCCGTTGCAACCGCGGCCTGACATCAAGGTTTCGGCAGCCGCCCTGCAACCCTCGACAACCTGTTAGGCACGAGGTTGTCACCGATGTCTCCGGTACGACCCGTTACCTATGTGTCCGGCCCGGACAATTTGCTTGATGGCGGAGCCGGAGGGATTCGAACCCTCGATAGGGCTTTACAACCCTATAACGGTTTAGCAAACCGCCGCCTTCAGCCACTCGGCCACAGCTCCATGAGGGCGGATATGCCCGACGCGGGGGCGCGCCGCAAGCGCCAGATGTGGATTGCGCAGGGCCATTTGATGGCGATGACCGACGGGGGCACTCGCAGGGCCCGTTTGGTGTCACGCTGGGGTGTCGCAGCAGGCCTTCCGCTCTCAACTGCGGAATAAGACTCGCCCCGATATCCGGATCTTCGGCGCGGCCTGGAGGCGGCTCCGGGATCGCAAGAACCCGCTTCGGCATGCGCGCCCGCGCGCGATCGCGCAAAAGGGGGAGGGGTCGTTCTCGTGCCGGCCTACGGGAACCCCATCTCCATAAGAATAGCAAATAGAGGCGGCGTTTATGGCCTCCGGGTAATCCCGCTTCGCGGAACCGGGTAAACCCGGAGCCGGGAACCAACGTCGATCGGCGTTAACACTCTATTATATGCCGCGCCATGCACCGCGAGAGGCGCCGCTTGCCGACTTTATGAGGTGGGCGATCGCGGACACGCGACGGATTTTCCTGATGTGGATTCGGCGATGTCACGTTCGATTCGATTCGACGAAGTGGCAGGAGGCGAAGGCGGCTTGCTGCGGCGTCCGTGGCATCCATTTCGAACATCACACACGGCCAATCAAAAAAATCAAGTATAAACAGATGCTTAGAGCGAAACTTCAATCACGATCACGTGTTATTTGTGCAACACCCTCTGGAAAAGGGGCCAAGTCGGGGCCTTCACAGCGGTTCCAATGTTGCTTGTGTAGACGTCCTCGGTAATTGTGATCGGGCGACGTAGGGGGGCATCCCGAGGTCGTCCCGATTTTAGGTGGTTCGCTTAAGTCCCTCGCGTTCATGCGGGAGTGTCCGAAGGCGCGAAGCGACTAAGCCGGGTTTCAGGGGATTAAGGGAACCAACCTTTGGGGGCTTTGCGCACCCAGCGGATCCGGAACCTTCCCTATCGAGCAACTTGGAGGTTTAACATGAAGATGGTTAAGAGCCTTATTCTTGGCTCAGCGGCGGGGCTTGTCGCCATGAGCGGAGCGCAGGCTGCCGATCTTCCCGTCAAGGCCAAAGCGGTCGAGTACGTGAGGATCTGCTCCCTGTATGGTGCTGGTTTCTTCTACATCCCAGGCACCGACACCTGCATCAAGCTGGGTGGTTATCTGCGCGTTGACACCACGTTCAACGGCGGCGTCTACGGCGCACCGTATTGGAGTGGCGATAACGGCCAGGGCAATCGTTTCCGCGATTACTTCAACTCCCGTTCCCGTATGGCGCTGACGGTTGATACCCGTACCGCCACCGAGTACGGCGTCGTCCGCACCTTCGCCCAGGGCGACTTCCAGTTCCAGAACTTCGGCACCAGCAACCCGAGCGTCCTTACGGCTCCGGGCGTCAACTCGGCCCTGCTGTCGTCGGCTGGCGGCGGTTACGTCGCGGTTGAAATGGTGTTCATCCAGTTCGCTGGTTTCACCTTCGGTAAGTCGGCTTCGGCCTACGCGACGCCGTGGCACGGCTATCCAGGCAACAACAACTCGTTCCTGATGGGCGGCCATGACACCGTCACCGGTGTCAACAACATCCAGTACACCGCTCAGTTCGGCAACGGCGTGTCGGCCACCATCGGTCTCGATGATCCGACCGTGTTCGAGCGCACCCAGCTTCAGAACCTCTCCCTCGGCGTCAACGCCAGCGGCAACGGCACCAACGCCTACGGCGGAACGCATGCTCCCGACATCGTCGGTAACATCCGTGTCGACCAGGCCTGGGGTCTGTTCCAGGTTTCGGGTGCTGCGCATCTCGTGAACGCTTCGTACAATACCCTGGGTGCCGGTGGCATCCCGGTTGCCACCTCTGAAATCAACGGCCACCCCGACGACAAGTGGGGCGGATCGGTGATGGCTGCGTTGCAGATCAAGAACCTCCCGACGGGTGCAGGCGACGACATCAAGTTCGACGTCTCCTACGCCAAGGGCAACACCAAGAACATCCTCTCCACGAGCGGTGGCTCGCCGAGCTTCGCGATGTTCGGTAGCGGCGGTGGCGGTGCTTACCAGAGCGTCGCTCTCGGCAACACCACTGACGGCGTGTTCATGCCTGGCGTTGGCGGTACGAATGGCATCATCCTGACCACGGCTTGGGGTCTGCGCGGTGCATTCAACCACAACTGGGATCCCTACTGGTCGACCAGCCTCTGGGGCAGCTACGCTCAAGTCAAGTATGACGGCGGCACCAACGACAACATCAACGGCATGGGCACCACGACCGCCAAGGGAGCCTATTGTGCTGCCTTCGCGGCAACCCACGCCGGTCAGGCTGCTGCTGGCAACGGTGTGGGCAACTACACCTGCAACCCGGACTTCAACATCGCGCAGGTCGGTCTGACCACCCGCTGGACCCCCGTCAAGAACCTGACGTTCTCGGGCGAAGTCGGTGCGTTCTTCCTCGACCAGAAGATGTCGGGCAGCTCGACCTTCACCCCGTCAGCTCCGAAGCCGACCGCTCTGTACGAGTTCAAGGACCAGAGCACCGTCTTCCTGAACGTCCGCGTTCAGCGCAACTTCTGATCCCGAAAGACTTGAAACACGAGGGAAACCCCCGGCAGGCAACTGCCGGGGGTTTTTCATTGCCCGGGCGTGTCGTTGTGATGTTACGAAAGGCAGGAGTTCAATCCGGCCGCCACATCGCGCGATCGGTGAAGAAGCGAGCCACATCGCTTCAAGCCGCGATGATGGCGGCGGAGAAACAAGTCGCGAAGCTGTTATTTTATTGGACGATGGAGCCGCGATGCAGGTCGGCTTCGATCTGGAGCCTGGTGCCGCCGCCGAAGCGCGCGCGATAGACCTGCAGGTTCTCCATGATCCGCTGCACGTAGTTCCGCGTCTCGGAGAACGGGATCAACTCCACCCAGTCGACGGCATCGACCTTGGGATCGCGCGGGTCGCCGTAGCGCTCGATCCATTTTCTGACGCTGCCGCGGCCGGCATTGTAGCCGGCGAAGGTCAGGATGTAGGAGCCGCGGTAATCCTCGAGCAGCCCGCCCAGTTCCGCCGCGCCCAGCATGGCGTTGTAGACCGAATCGGTCTTCATCCGGTTGAGGTCGAAGCTGATGCCGGCCCGCTTGCTGACGTAGCGTCCGGCGTCCGGCGTCACCTGCATCAGCCCATAGGCCTGCGCGGGCGAGACCACTGCGGGATTGAAGGCGCTTTCCTGCCGCGCAATCGAGTAGACGATGCTCGGCTCGACCTCCGGCCCGACCTGCTTGAAAGAAGGGATGCCGTTGACGGGATAGGCGTAGAAGTCGAACGGCAGGCCGCGATTGAGCGCGGCCTTGCCCATCATCAGCATCCCGCGGGCGTCGCTGTAGCGCGAGGTGAGCTCGCCAAGGCCCACAAGCGCGTCCGGATCGCCGTTCTCGCCCATGTCGCTTAGTATAGGGAATGCGAGCGCGCGTTCGTCGAGTTCATAGAGCAACTGCACGGCACGAACGATCTCCAGCCGCTCGACGCCGCGGCCGCGACCGCTCGGGACGCCGTTCAACTCGAGTTGCGGCAGCCCGAGCTTGGCGCGCGCCAGCTGGCCGTAATAGCTGGTCGACTGCTCGGCGGCGCGGCCATAGGCTGCGCGAGCCTCCTGGGTGCGTCCCGCCGCCTCTGCTGCGCGGCCTTGCCAGTAGCCTGCGCGCGCCAGCGCGGTCGGATTGACGCTGCCGACGCCGATGCGGGCGAAATGCTGCGCGGCTACGGCCGGGTCCTTCAGGAAGCGCAGCGCGATCCAGCCCGCGGTGAATTCCTGCTCGGTCTTGTAGATGTCGCGCGACGGAAGCGCTGCGTCCCGCGCAATCAAATAGGCGTTGCGGTGTTCGCCGACGTCGAGCATCTTGCGCGCCAGCAGCCGACGCTCAATCCACCATTCGTTGAGATTGTGCAGCCGGTTCGGATCTTTCGGCGCCGCCAGCATCAGCTGGGCGGCCTCATGGAATTTCTCTTCGCGGCGGAGCCACTGAATCCTGGCGAACATGTAGCCGGGATCGTTGTGCAGTTCGCGCGGCACCGCATCCAGCAGCGCCTTGAGGTTGGAGGATTTCTTGTTGGCTGCAATGCGTGCCTTGGCCAGCGCGACATGGCCCGAGCCCAGCCGCTTGGCCGCGCGCATGCCGCCGGCTTCCTGTTCGGTGCCGTACAGCAGCGCGTCCATCCGCGTCTTGTGATCGCCGCCCGTCAGCAATGCACCGAACTGGTCCATCACGTTGATTTCGGTGTCTTCCGACATGCCATCGCTGCGCCAGGCCTCGCGGACCAGTCGTTCGGCGTTGGTGCGATCGCCGCGTGCGATCATGGCCTTGGCCAGCGAGAGCTTGCCCTTGGCGGAAAGCGGCGACTGGTTTTCGAACCACGCCCACACTGTTGCGTCGTCGCGGCGGTCATCCCACAGCGCGGCCTCGATGCGCCGGCGCATGAACGTCTGCGACGGCCAACTCGGATTGGCGGAGATGAACGCGCGGTAGCGTTCGACCGAGGCGCCATTGTTGTCGCTGCGCAGGATCAGCCACTCCGCGAGCTTGCGGGCGACCGGATCGGAGATCGTGGCTTGCGCCTGTGTGGCGTCGGCGGCCTTTTGCTTGCGCACGAGCGCAATGATGTTCTCGAGGACGTCCTTGTCGGCTTGCGAGGTCGTGGACGTTGCGGCAACCGCCGCGGGAGCGATCTGCCTGCGCGGAGGCGGCACCACCGCGGCATGCTGGCGCGTTGCGGGAGCCAGTATCGGCTGAGGCGACGCCGGCGCGGCAGGGGCGGCGGCGGTATTTGCATGCAGGTTCGCGGCCGGATTCACGGTCGCGTTGGGCGTCGTCTTGGGCACGACATTACGCGCGATCGGCCGCGGCTTCGGCAAAGGAACTTTCGACTTGGCCCAGGCTTCCACGGGGAGGCTGGACAGCCCGATCGCCAGCGCCAGGCTCGTGGCCAGTGCGGTCGATCGAAATGCGGCTGCGCGGGCGGAAGGGGTCACGGCTTTCCTTTGCGGCGGCGAATCACTCAATCGCTCGGGCCCTTGATCTATTTGATTGAATTTGTGGACAAAATGCTAAAGCTTCGCAGCTGGTGTGTTTGCGCCATCACCACGGCAAAATCGCGGCTAAAGGCGTCTCAAGCCTTTCGCGTACCGCTTGAACCAAGAAAAGCCGTCAAAACAAAGCGCTAGGGCCATGTCCGCGGCCCTTTCGCCTGATCGCCAGACCCGATATGAATTGAAATCCAGTTTCGGTCGCGCCGCACCTTGAGCGTTGGGAGGAAGTCCATGGCTGCCAAGACAAAGTTCCGGGGATCGCTCACCGCCTTGGTCACGCCTTTCAAGAATGGAGCGCTGGATGAGGCGGCCTTCCGGGGGCTCATCAGCTGGCAACTCGAGCAGGGGTCGCACGGCCTCGTTCCCGTCGGCACCACCGGCGAAAGCCCGACGCTGAGCCATGCCGAGCATCACCGGGTCGTCGAGATGTGCATCGATGAGGCGAAAGGACGCGTGCCCGTGATCGCCGGCGCGGGCTCGAATTCGACGCGCGAAGCCATCGATCTGGCCGTTCACGCCGAAAAGGCCGGCGCCGACGCCGTACTGGTCGTGACGCCGTACTACAACAAGCCGACCCAGGAAGGGATGTATCAGCACTTCAAGGCGGTGAACGATGCGATTGGAATCCCGATCATCATCTACAATATCCCGCCGCGTTCGGTCGTCGATATGTCGGTCGAGACCATGACCCGGCTGTTCGAGTTGAAGAACATCGCCGGCGTGAAGGACGCCACCGCCAATCTGGCCCGGGTGTCGCAGCAACGTCATGCGATGGGGCCGGATTTCATCCAGTTGTCCGGTGAGGACATGACCGCGCTGGCCTATATGGCGGCGGGCGGGCATGGCTGCATTTCGGTGGTCGCCAACGTGGCGCCAAAGCTGTGCGCCGACCTGATGTCAGCGGTCATGCAGGGTGATTACACCACCGGACTGAAGATCCAGGACCGTTTGACCCCGCTGCATGATGCCGTCTTCAAGGAGCCCGGCCTCGCGGGCGCCAAGCATGGCCTCAAGCTGCTGGGCCGGCTCGAAGAGGAAGTGCGCCTGCCGCTGATGACCGTGACGCCGCCGACCGGCAAGGTCATCCGCGACGCCATGGTGCATGCCGGGCTGATCAACTAGCGCTGCGCCTCGTCCGTTGAACGAAGTGGGGAATCCAACATGCTGAAGGAATTTCGCGAATTCGCGATGAAGGGTAACGTCGTCGACCTCGCCGTGGGCGTCATCATCGGTGCGGCCTTCGGCGCCATCGTCACCTCGCTGGTCGGCGACGTCATCATGCCGATCATCGGCGCGGCCACCGGAGGTCTCGACTTCTCCAACTATTACACGGGCCTGTCGAATTCGGTGACGGCGACCAACCTGGCGGATGCCAAAAAGCAGGGCGCGGTATTGGCTTGGGGCAATTTCCTGACGCTGACGCTGAACTTCTTCATCGTCGCCTTCGTGCTGTTCATGGTCATTCGCGCCATGAACAAGCTGAAGCGCAAGGAAGAAGTGGCGCCGAGCACGCCGCCGAAGCCGACCCGCGAGGAAGAACTGCTGACCGAGATCCGAGATCTCCTCAAGAAGGCTTGATGTGGCCGAGAAGAACGAGCGCCCGATCAAGGTTGTCGCCGAAAACCGCAAGGCCCGGTTCAACTACGCGATCGAGGACACGATCGAAACCGGGATTGCGTTGACCGGCACCGAGGTGAAGTCGATCCGCAACGGTAAGACCACGATTGCGGAGTCCTATGCGGATTCCAAGGACGGCGAGATCTGGTTGATCAACGCCAATATTCCCGAATATCTGCAGGCCAACCGCTTCAACCATGAGCCCAAGCGGCCGCGCAAGCTGCTGCTGCACCGGAAGCAGATCAACAAGCTGATGGGCGCGGTCGATCGCGAAGGCATGACGCTGATCCCGCTCAAGCTCTATTTCAACGAGCGCGGCCGCGCCAAGCTGTTGCTGGCGATCGCCAAGGGCAAGAAGCTGCACGACAAGCGCGAGAGCGAAAAGAAGCGCGACTGGGGCCGGGAAAAAGGCCGTCTCATGCGGGCGCGGGGGTAGGGGCGAATAGGGAGTAGCGAATAGCGAGTGGTGAACGGGAAGATCGCGGAACGTGTCCCTATTCGCTACTCGCCATTCGCTATTCGCCCCTGGAGGAAGACGATATGGCCCAATCCAATTTGCTCGACGTCGACTGGACCAAGATCCCGGCACCGACGGACGACGGCGCGGCGGCGCACCTCATCGGCATGGCGATCCCGCCGATCAGCCTGCTTGCCACCGACGACAATTCGGTGACGCTCTCGACGCTGCCCGGCCGCACGGTGGTTTTCGCATATCCGCGCACCGGCGAGCCCGGCAAGATCGCGCTCGTCGACGATTGGGACATGATCCCCGGCGCGCGCGGCTGCACGCCGCAAACCTGTGCGTTTCGCGACCTTTTCGCGGAGCTGAAAGCCGCAGGTGCAAAGCGCGTGTTCGGCCTGTCGACGCAGGACAACGTCTACCAGACCGAGATGGCGTCACGGCTGCATCTGCCTTTTCCGGTACTGTCGGATGACAAGCTCGCGCTAACTCGTGCGCTGAAGCTCCCGACGATGGAGGTGGCGGGATTGACGCTGATCAGGCGGCTGGCGCTGATCGTCGATGACGGGCGCATCACCCACGTGTTCTATCCGGTGTTTCCGCCGGACCGGAACGCCGGCGATGTGCTGGAATGGCTGAAGGCAAACCCGGTTTAGCTCCTGGCCAGATCCGCGCGCACGGTCGCGAACACGTTGCGAAACATCTCCGGTGTCAGCACCCGCGTGTTCGTGTTGTAGCGCGAGCAGTGATAGCTGTCGTACAGCCTGAGGGCGCCCGCCTGATGCACGGCGCCGTGGCCGAACGGCGCGGCGGCATTGCGGAGGCCCAGTGCCTTCAAGGTCGATTCATGCGCGATCCGTCCGAGCGCCACGATCGCGCGAAGCCTGGGCATGGTGGTGATCGTCGCGATCAGGAACTGCCGGCAGGTGTTGATCTCGGCCGGCAGCGGCTTGTTCTGCGGCGGCACGCAGCGCACGGCGTTGCTGATCCGGCAGTCGACGAGCTCCAGCCCGTCGTCAGGCCGCGCCTGATACACGCCCCTGGCAAAGCCATATTCTAGCAAGGTCGCATACAGCAGGTCGCCGGCGTAGTCGCCGGTGAAGGGACGCCCGGTCCGGTTGGCGCCCTGCATGCCCGGCGCCAGCCCGACGATCAAAAGCTGCGCGGCGGCGTCGCCGAAGGAATCGACCGGGGAATTGAACCAGTCCGGTTCGCGTTTGCGCGCAGCTTTGCGAAACTCCGCGAGCCGCGGGCAAAGCGGACAATTGCGATCGGGTTTGATGTGCGGGGAGGCGGAGACGCTAGCCATTTTGCCACAGCACCTTCCGCGGAGGTGACCAGTTCGCGTCAGGAAAGCGCGTCAAAACAAAAAAGCCCCGGTTCTGTTTGAATCAGAACCGAGGCTCTAGCAGCGAGCTCGATTATTCTCAATCGTCAAACTCGTCGTCGGAAGCCCGCGGCGCCATGGTGGTCGCGCGCTGCAGGAACTGCGGGGCGTGATGACGGGGTTCGCGCGGGGCAGGGCGTTCGGAAGGGTCGCGGCCGAGCTTGGACTGCAGTTCGACGAGGTCGGTGAATACGTCGGCCTGACGCCGCAACTCGTCGGCGATCATCGGCGGCTGGCTCGAAATCGTCGAAACCACGGTGACGCGGACGCCGCGCCGCTGCACCGCTTCCACCAGCGAGCGGAAATCGCCGTCACCCGAAAACAGCACGATCTGGTCGACATGCTCGGCGAGCTCCATGGCATCGACAGCGAGTTCGATATCCATATTGCCCTTCACCTTGCGGCGGCCGGAGGCGTCGATGAATTCCTTGGTCGCCTTGGTGACGACGGTGTAGCCGTTGTAGTCGAGCCAGTCGATCAGGGGGCGGATCGAGGAGTATTCCTGATCCTCGATGATCGCCGTGTAGTAGAACGCGCGCAGCAGCGTACCCCGGCTCTGGAACTCCTTCAGGAGGCGCTTGTAGTCTATGTCGAAACCGAGCGTCTTGGCGGTTGCATAGAGGTTGGCCCCATCGATGAAGAGCGCGATCTTGTTGGAAACGGGTGACATTAAAGCTTTCTCGCGTTGTTGTTTAAAGACTATAGCGCCGCGGCCAGCGGCCGCGCACTTTTCAGTCCTGCAGTCTAAAGTTCGGTGAATCGTGCCCCACGACAGTCACCACTGCAATTATGGTCCGGCGAGGGCGAAAAACCTATACTTTTGACGATGCAATGAAGAGATTTACTTGTCCTGTGCAGCAACCTCGCCGCGTCTGGACGCTCCGGCCATTCTGGCCCCGAAGTTTGGGTTAGCAGAGCCCATTAGGAACGCAAATCACAAATTTAGTCTTGCGAAACCCCCTCGACCGCTATAACTAGCGGCCATAACCGACATATTTGGCCCCATTTAACGGAGCGACAGTCTATGGCGCGCGTCACCGTGGAAGATTGCATCGACAAGGTCGACAACCGGTTCGACCTGGTTCTGCTGGCAGCACATCGCGCCCGTATGATTTCGTCCGGATCACAACTCACGGTTGACCGTGATAACGACAAGAATCCGGTCGTGTCCCTGCGTGAAATCGCCGATTCGACCATTTCGCCGGAAGATTTGCGGGAGGAGCTGGTCCATTCCCTGCAGAAGTTCGTCGAAGTCGACGAGCCAGAGCCCGATACCGTGCCGCTGATCGGCTCGGCCGGTGCCAGCGTCGATGCCGACGACACCGAGGTCGCGGTCGAGCGCATGACCGAGGAAGAACTCCTGAAGGGCCTCGAGGGCTTGGCGCCCCCGGAAGAGCAGCCCGAAGAGGACGAATAGTCCGGATTTGCGGTCCGGCGCGTCTTCTAACTCCCTGATTTGTGAAAGGCCCGGATATTTGTCCGGGCCTTTGCTTTTGTTCACGTTTTTGCGGCTACGATGCGTGGAGGCGGGCGCGGTCGAGGCCGGCTGGCTCGAGTCACCGCGTCCGGGTGACGGATTTGACGCTGGATGGCCGCGAGCCATGCGAAAGTGAACATTCGGTGGCCAGAACAGGGGTGCAGCCCGGTTCGAAAACGCATTAGATTTGATTGGCGGCACGACGGGTCCGCGGGAAGAAGGGCAGTGAATTAATGGCGTATTGGCGCCGCACCCCCCGGCAAATGCAGGCCGCAACCAACCAGGTCGCGGTCGCGCCGACGTCGCCTGTGACGGAACGGCCCAAGTCACCGCGTTCGCGCATGATGCGGCAATACGATCTGGTCGAGCGCGTCCGGTCATATAACCCCGATACAAACGAGGACCTGCTCAACCGCGCCTACGTCTACGCCATGAAGGCGCACGGCACGCAGACGCGGGCCTCCGGCGATCCCTATTTCTCGCATCCGCTCGAGGTCGCGGCGATCCTGACCAACCTCAAGCTCGACGACGCCACCATCGTCGCTGCCCTGCTGCACGACACCATCGAGGATACCGAAGCGACGCGCGCCGAAATCGACCATGTGTTCGGTCACGAGATCGGCGCGCTGGTGGAGGGGCTCACCAAGCTGAAGCGGCTGGAACTGGTCTCGCGCGAGGCCAAGCAGGCCGAGAACCTGCGCAAGCTGCTGCTCGCAATCGCCGACGACGTTCGCGTCCTCCTGATCAAGCTCGCCGATCGCCTGCACAACATGCGCACGCTGGAATTCGTGCCGCCTGCCTCGCGCCGCCGCATCGCGGAGGAGACGCTGGACATCTATGCGCCGCTGGCCGGCCGCATGGGTATGCAGGAAATGCGGGAGGAGCTCGAGGATCTCTCCTTCCACACGCTTGATCCCGAAGCCTACGCCGTGGTGAAGCAACGGCTCGATGCGCTCGCCGACCGCAACCGCAACCTGATCGGCGAGATCGAAACCCAGCTCTCAAGGAACCTGCAGAAGAACGGCATCACCGCGCGCGTCTACGGCCGCCGCAAGCAGCCGTTTTCGATCTGGACCAAGATGGAGCGCAAGTCGGTCGGCTTCGAACAGCTCTCCGACATCTACGGTTTCCGCGTCGTGATGCAGGATGTCGAAGCCTGCTACCGTGCGCTCGGGGTGGTGCATACCACCTGGCCGGTGGTGCCCGGCCGCTTCAAGGACTACATCTCGACGCCGAAGCAGAACGACTACCGTTCGCTCCACACCACCGTGATCGGTCCCGGCAACCAGCGTGTCGAGCTGCAGATCCGCACCGAGGAAATGAACCAGATCGCGGAATTCGGTATCGCCGCGCACGCGTTCTACAAGGAAGGCATGGGCTCGCCGACCGAGCGGCTCAAGCATGAGTCGAACGCCTTTGCATGGCTGCGCCATACCGTCGGCATCCTTTCCCAGAGCGCCAATCCGGAAGAGTTTCTCGAGCACACCAAGTTAGAGCTGTTCCACGACCAGGTGTTCTGCTTCACGCCGAAGGGCAAGCTGATCGCGCTGCCGCGCCAGGCCAACGTGATCGACTTCGCCTATGCGGTTCATACCGACGTCGGCAATTCGGCGGTCGGTTGCAAGATCAACGGCAAGTTCGCGCCCTTGTCGTCCGAACTGCAGAACGGCGACGAGGTCGAAGTTTTGACTTCGGCCGCCCAGTCTGCGCCGCCCTCGGCCTGGGAATCGCTCGCCGTCACCGGCAAGGCCCGCGCCGCGATCCGCCGCGCGACGCGTACCGCGGTGCGCGATCAATATGCCGGCCTCGGCCGCCGTATCGTCGACCGCCTGTTTGCCCGCGCCAAGATCGAATATGCCGACGACAAGCTGAAGGGCGCACTTCCGCGACTGGCGCGCACCTCGATCGAGGACGTGATGGCCTCGGTCGGGCGCGGCGAGCTCAAGGCTTCCGACGTCGCCCGCGCGATGTATCCGGACTACAAGGAAGAGCGGATGGTGCGCTACGGGGCCAAAAGGAGCCTCGCGGTGAAACTGAAGCTGAAATCGGAGCCGCCGCATCCGGCGCGCAGCGCCTCCGTCATCCCGGTGCGCGGCATCAATTCGGATCTGCCGGTGAAGTTCGCGCCGAACGGAGGCGCGGTGCCGGGGGACCGCATCGTCGGCATCGTGACGCCGGGCGAGGGCATCACGATCTACCCGATCCAGTCGCCGGCGCTGAAGGACTTTGAGGAAGAGCCGGAGCGCTGGCTCGACGTCCGCTGGGATATCGACGAGACCATGCCGCAGCGTTTCCCGGCGCGGATACTGGTTCACAACGTCAACGAACCCGGCAGTCTCGCCCAGGTCGCCACCGTGATCGCCGAGCATGACGGCAATATCGACAATATCAGCATGTCGCGCCGTTCGCCCGACTTCACCGAACTCACGATCGACCTTGAGGTCTATGACCTGAAGCATCTCAGCGCTATCATCGCGCAGTTGCGCGCCAAGGCCGTGGTCGCACGGGTCGAGCGCGTCAATGGGTAGAACTTCATGCACCACCGGTCACCCTCATGGTGAGGAGGCGCGAAGCGCCGTCTCGAACCATGCGGCCCGACTGGTGGCCCTCGTCCTTCGAGACGCGCTTCGCGCTCCTCAGGATGAGGATCGTCCAACAGAATTTGCTGCGAGTCCGTGATGTCCAAAACTCCACCGCTGCGCCTCGGCGTCAATATCGATCACGTCGCAACACTGCGCAACGCGCGGGGAGGTGCGCGGCCGGACCCGGTGCGCGCCGCGCTCGTGGCGATCGAGGCCGGTGCCGACGGCATTACCGCGCATCTGCGCGAGGATCGCCGCCATATCCGCGACGCCGACATGACCCGCCTCAAGGCCGAGATATCAAAGCCGCTGAACTTCGAGATGGCGGCGACCGAGGACATGCTGCGGATATCGCTCGCCACCAAACCCCACGCGGTCTGCCTGGTGCCCGAACGCCGCGAGGAGCTGACCACCGAGGGCGGGCTCGACGTGGTCGGCCAGCACAATGCGCTGGCGCCCTTCATCGCCCGGCTCAACGACGCCGGCATCCGCGTGTCGCTGTTCATCTCGGCCGATCCCGCCCAGATCGAGATGGCGGCAAGGCTGCGTGCGCCTGTGATCGAGATCCACACCGGCGGCTGGTGCGACGCCGTGGTCGACGGTCATGTCGCAAAGGCCGAGGCGGAATGGCAGCGAATCGTTGCGGGCGCCGCATTGGCGCGCGCCGCGGGACTAGAGGTGCACGCTGGCCACGGCCTCGACTACCAGACCGCCGAGACGATCTCCGCGCTGCCCGAAATCGCCGAGCTCAACATCGGTTATTTCATGATGGGAGAGGCGCTGTTCGTCGGCCTTGGCGAGACCGTGCGGCAGATGCGCGCTGCGATGGACCGCGGCCGGCAGCGGATATTGGGCCGGGCATGATCATCGGGATCGGTTCCGACCTGATCGACATCACCCGGGTGGCCAGGGTGATCGAGCGCCACGGCGATCGCTTCCTCGACCGCATCTTCACCGACGCCGAGCGGGCCAGGGCGGCGCGCCGTGCCAAGAGCGAAAAGATGGTGGTGGCGACCTATGCCAAGCGGTTCGCTGCCAAGGAGGCCTGTTCCAAGGCGCTCGGCACCGGCATCCGGCGCGGTGTCTGGTGGCGGGACATGGGGGTGGTGAACCTGCCTGGGGGCCGTCCTACCATGCAACTGACCGGCGGCGCGCTGGCTCGCCTGGAGGCCCTGACGCCGGAGGGGTTCGAGGCGCGAATTGATCTGTCGATTACGGACGATTGGCCGTTGGCGCAGGCCTTCGTCATAATTTCGGCGGTCACGCCCGGCAAATCATGAATCGTGCAGCCGTGCTCGCCGGGGAAGTGTGACAAAACTAAAAAATCTCTGAATTATCAATGGATTGGAAAGTTTTTACGAGGCGCTTGATTGCGCGCCCGCAAACAACCGTCTAAAACGCCGCTGCGAGATCTTCGAGCCGGAGCCGATTCAGGCTAGCGCCGGAATTGGCTCTCAACAGCAGTATTGAGACCGTTTTCCGGACGCGAACGGATAGCGATTCGCGCGCGGAAAACTGTTCTGCCACCGTGCGGGCAAAGCTCGCGGGAATTGGGAAAGCGATGAGTGTGACATCCGGCACTAAATCTGAAAGCGGCTTGGGTGAAACCATCCGCGTCGTCATCCACGCTCTCCTGATCGCGCTGGTGATCCGAACCTTCCTGTTCCAGCCCTTCAACATCCCGTCGGGATCGATGAAGGCGACGCTCCTGGTCGGAGACTATCTGTTCGTTTCGAAATATTCCTACGGCTACAGCCACTATTCGATTCCGCTGTCGCCGCCACTGTTCTCCGGCCGCATCTTCGGTTCCGAGCCGAACCGGGGCGATATCGTCGTGTTTCGGCTGCCCAAGGACGACTCCACCGATTACATCAAGCGCGTGATCGGCCTGCCGGGCGACCGTATCCAGATGAGGGAAGGGCTGCTCTACATCAACGACAAGCCGATCAAGCGCGAGCGTCTGTCCGACTTCATCGGCGAAGACCCCTGCGGCTCCGACGCCACCGCGCGCGTCAAGCGCTGGAAGGAGACGCTGCCGGACGGCGTGAGCTATGAGACGCTCGATTGCGTCGACAACGGCTTTTACGACAACACCAACGTCTATACCGTGCCGCCCGGCCATTTCTTCATGATGGGCGACAACCGGGACAATTCGACCGACAGCCGGGTGTTGTCGGCGGTCGGCTATGTGCCGTTTCAGAACATCGTCGGCCGGGCGCAGATGATCTTCTTCTCCATTGCCGAGGGCGAACACGCCTGGATGTTCTGGCGCTGGCCGACCTCGGTTCGCTGGAATCGTATCTTCTCAATCGTGCGATGAACGACGACACATCGATCATTCCTGATCCAGCGACCTCGGGAGAGCCGGGCCGGCAGGAGGATGCCGCTCGCGAAGCCGTGCCGAAAAAGCGTCGCGGCAAGGCCGGCGCCAAGGCGGCCGCTGCGGCGATCGAAGGCCGCATCGGCTACAAGTTTGCCGATCCCGCGCTGCTGGTGACCGCGTTCACGCATGTGTCCGCGCTGAAGCCGGCGACCCGCCATCGCGCCGACAGCTATCAGCGGCTCGAGTTTCTCGGCGACCATGTGCTCGGACTGATCATCTCCGACATGCTGTACCGTGCCTATCCGCGGGCCGACGAGGGCGAACTGTCGAAGCGGCTGGCCGACCTCGTGCGCAAGGAAAGCTGCGCGGACGTCGCCAAGTCGCTCGGGCTGCTCGAGGACATCAAGCTTGGCGCGGTCGGCGCCGGCGCCGGCGCGCGGCTGCGCAAGTCCGTGCTCGGCGACATCTGCGAGGCCGTCATCGGCGCGATCTATCTCGACGGCGGCTATGCGGCGGCATCGCAATTCGTCGAGCGCAACTGGCTGGAGCGGATGCGAAAGCCGCGCCGGCCGCTGCGCGATCCCAAGACGGTGCTGCAGGAATGGGCCCAGAGCAAGGGCCTGCCGACGCCGGTCTATCGCGAGATCGAGCGCACCGGGCCGCATCACGACCCGCAATTCCGCGTTGCCGTCGATCTGCCGGGACTGGCGCCTGCCGAAGGCGTCGGCGGCTCCAAGCGAGCGGCCGAAAAGGTCGCGGCGTCCGCAATGATCGAGCGCGAAGGCGTCGGCGGTAGCAGCAATGACAGTTGAACCGTCACCCGTTGCCGGTTCCGGCGAAACCCGCTGCGGCTTCGTTGCGCTGATCGGCGCGCCCAATGTCGGCAAGTCCACGCTCGTCAATGCGCTCGTCGGCTCCAAGGTCACGATCGTATCGCGCAAGGTGCAGACAACGCGGGCGCTGATTCGCGGCATCGTGATCGAGGACAATGCCCAGATCATCCTGGTCGATACGCCCGGCATCTTCTCGCCGAAGCGCAGGCTCGACCGCGCCATGGTCTCCACCGCCTGGAGCGGCGCCCATGACGCCGATCTCGTCTGCGTGCTGCTCGACGCGAAATCCGGCATCGACGAAGAGGCCGACGCGATCCTGAACAAGCTGGCGTCGGTGGCGCACCCCAAGATTCTCGTGCTGAACAAGATCGACCTGATCCCGCGCGAGAAATTGCTGGCGCTGGCGCAGGCCGCCAACGAGCGCATGAAATTCGAGCACACCTTCATGATCTCGGCGCTGTCGGGCGATGGTGTCGACGATCTGCGCAAGGTCCTTGCGAAGATGGTGCCGCCGGGGCCGTTCCATTATCCCGAAGACCAGATGTCGGACGCGCCGATGCGGCATCTGGCGGCGGAAATCACCCGGGAAAAGATCTACCGCCAGTTGCACCAGGAACTGCCGTATCAATCGACCGTCGAGACCGATAGCTGGACCGAGCGCAAGGACAAGTCGGTTCGGATCGAGCAGACGATCTTTGTCGAGCGCGAGAGCCAGCGCAAGATCGTGCTCGGCAAGGGCGGCGCCACTATCAAGTCGATCGGTGCCGAATCGCGCAAGGAGATCGCGGAGATCGTAGGGGTGCCGGTACACCTGTTCCTGTTCGTCAAGGTGCGCGAGAACTGGGGCAACGACCCGGACCGTTACCGGGAAATGGGGCTGGAATTCCCCAAGGAATAGCCAGACAACAGTGCGTCAATAACGAAGAACAAGTCCGATGAACGTACCCCGGAACGTGCAGTGGTTTGAGGCGCTGCTGTATATGTCGCTGACGCTGGATGCGGTGTCGGTGGCGCTTCAGGATCGCACGCCAAAGGGCGACATGACGGCGCAGATGATCAGCACGGCGACCGTAATGGCCGGTGGCCTGATCCTGCTCCTGGTCTATTTCGTCTACCTTGCGGCCCAGCGCCGCAAGAACTGGCCGCGCTGGGTGCTGGCTACCGCCCTCGTGCTGTCGGTGCTCTCGCTGCTGCAGGCGATCGGCGCGAACGGCTTGCAGTTCGACAGCGGCATCGAGGTCATCTCCTGCGCGCTGACGGCCGCGGGGCTGTATTTCTCTTTCACGGGCGATGCGCAAGGCTGGTTCAACGCGTAACGTTCTCTCCGTCATTCCGGGGCGATGCGAAGCATCGAACCCGGAATCTCGAGATTCCGGGTTCGCATCTTCGATGCGCCCCGGAATGACGGCTGTGAGATCGGCTGCCCCCCTCACCGAAATCCTGTAAACTCTTCCCATGGAATGGACCGACGAAGGCATCGTGCTCGGGGTGCGGCGGCATGGCGAATCTTCTGCCATCGTCGAACTGCTGACGCGCAGCCATGGCCGGCATCTCGGGCTGGTGCGGGGCGGCTCCTCGTCGCGGATGCGGCCGCTGCTGCAGCCCGGCAACAGCGTCACCGCGGTGTGGCGGGCACGGCTCGACGAACACCTCGGCTATTATCAGGTCGAAGGCACGCGGCTGCGCGCGGCGACGCTGTTGGCATCCTCCCACGCGGTCTATGGCGTGACCCATCTGGCCTCGCTGGCGCGGCTGTTGCCGGAGCGCGATCCGCACGAGGACATCTACGAGATGCTGGACCATACGCTGGACGATTTCGACGACGCCGGCGGCGCGGCGGCGCACCTGATCCGGTTCGAACTCGCGATGCTCGCCGAACTCGGCTTCGGCCTCGACCTGGAAAACTGCGCCGCCACCGGCGCGACCGCTGAACTGATCTACGTCTCGCCGAAATCCGGCGGCGCGGTGTCGCGGGCGGCCGGCGAGCCATATCGGGACCGGCTGCTGCGGCTGCCAGCCTTCCTGCGCGAAGGCGAGGTGGGTGACAACGGATGGTCGGACCAGGACCTGCAGGACGGCTTTCGGCTGACGGGCCTGTTCCTGCTCCGTCATGTGCTGGAACCGCGCGGACAGGGCCATTCCGACGCGCGGGATGGGTTCATCAACGCGGTAACGAGGTATCGGGCGCGAATCAGTTCCTCGGCTTGATCTGCCCCCTCCGTCTGGTCGTCCCTGCGCACGCAGCGACCCATACGCGCGGCCCATCATTGACGCTGTGGCCCAAGCCATTTTCTGCCACAAACACCTGTGGTTATGGGTCCCTGCGTGCGCAGGAACGACGGAGAGAGCCGTCGTTGCCGCCATTCGCGTCTTGCCCGATTCACGCGAAAAGTTTAACGCCTCCCCATGGGAAAACGACAGCTGCCGCCGGAAGAGCCGGCGGAAATCCACGAGGTCATGCTGCGCGATGCGCTGGAAGAGCGCTATCTTGCGTACGCGCTCTCGACCATCATGCACCGTGCCTTGCCGGACGCCCGCGACGGGCTGAAGCCGGTGCACCGGCGCATCCTCTACGGCATGCGCCTGTTGCGTCTCGACCCCGGCACGCCGTTCAAGAAATCCGCCAAGATCGTCGGCGACGTGATGGGCTCGTTCCATCCGCATGGCGACCAGGCGATCTACGACGCCATGGTGCGCCTCGCGCAGGATTTCTCCTCGCGCTATCCGCTGGTCGACGGCCAGGGCAATTTTGGCAACATCGACGGCGATAACCCGGCCGCCTACCGCTACACCGAAGCGCGCATGACCGATGTCGCCCGGCTGTTGCTGGAAGGCATCGACGAGGACGGCGTCGATTTCCGTCCCAACTACGACGGCCAGAGCAAGGAGCCGGTGGTTCTGCCCGGCGGTTTCCCGAATCTGCTCGCCAACGGCGCGCAGGGCATCGCGGTCGGCATGGCCACCTCGATCCCGCCGCACAACGCCGCCGAACTGTGCGATGCCGCGCTGCATCTGATCGAAAAACCCGAAGCCAAGTCGAAGTCGCTGCTGAAGTGGGTGAAGGGTCCTGACTTCCCGACCGGCGGCATCATCGTCGATTCCAAGGAAAGCATCGCCGAAGCCTACATGACCGGGCGCGGCTCGTTCCGCACCCGCGCCAAGTGGGTGCAGGAAGAGGGCGCCCGCGGCACCTGGGTGGTCGTCATCACGGAAATTCCGTGGCTGGTGCAGAAGTCGCGGCTGGTCGAGAAGATCGCCGAACTGCTGAATGAGAAGAAGCTGCCGCTGGTCGGCGACGTCCGCGACGAGTCGGCCGAAGACGTTCGCCTCATCATCGAGCCGAAGTCCCGCGCGGTCGATCCGGCGTTGATGATGGAGTCGCTGTTCCGGCTCACCGAGCTCGAGAGCAAGATCTCGCTGAACCTCAACGTGCTGATCAAGGGCAAGATCCCCAAGGTGGTGGGACTTGCCGAGTGCCTGCGCGAATGGCTCGACCATTTGCGCGACGTGCTGGTGCGCCGCTCCAACTACCGCAAGGCGCAGATCGAGAACCGGCTCGAAATTCTCGGCGGCTACCTGATCGCCTATCTGAACATCGACAAGGTGATCAAGATCATCCGCACCGAGGATGAGCCGAAGCCGGCGCTGATCAAGGCGTTCAAGCTGACGGAAATCCAGGCCGAGGCCATCCTCAACATGCGCCTGCGCAGCTTGCGCAAGCTCGAGGAATTCGAGATCCGAACCGAGGACAAGAACCTTCGCAACGAATTGAAGGGCCTCAAGTCGTTGCTCGCTTCCGAAGCCGAGCAATGGTCCAAGGTCGGCGAGCAGGTCCGCAAGGTCCGCGATTTGTTCGGGCCGAAGACGCCGCTCGGCAAGCGCCGCACGCAGTTCGCCGACGCGCCCGAGCACGATCTCGCCGCGATCGAGGAAGCCTTCGTCGAGCGCGAGCCGTGCACGATCGTGATCTCCGAAAAGGGCTGGGTGCGCACGCTCAAGGGCCATGTCGAGGACATCTCGGGGCTTGCGTTCAAGACCGACGACAAGCTCGACCACGCCTTCTTCGCCGAGACCACGTCGAAGCTCTTGCTGTTCGCCACCAACGGCAAGTTCTATTCGCTCGACGTCGCGAAGCTGCCGGGCGGCCGCGGCCATGGCGAGCCGATCCGCATGTTCATCGACATGGAGCAGGATGCCGCAATCGTGTCGCTGTTCATCAACAAGGGCGAACGCAAATTCCTGGTCGCAAGCAGCGAAGGGCAGGGCTTCATCGTCAAGGAAGAGGATTGCGTCGGCAACACCCGCAAGGGCAAGCAGGTGCTCAACGTCACCATGCCGAACGAAGCCTGCGCGATTACCACGGTGGCCGGCGATACGGTCGCCGTGATCGGCACCAACCACAAGATGGTGCTGTTCCCGCTCGACCAGGTGCCGGAGATGGCGCGTGGCCGCGGCGTGCGCCTGCAGAAATATTCCAGCGCCAAACTGTCCGATGTCGCGGTGTTCGAGCTGAAAGCCGGCCTGACCTGGAAGGATTCCGCCGGCCGCGAACAGAGCATGAGCGCCAAGGATCTGGCCGACTGGCGCGGCAACCGCGCCGACGCCGGCCGCCTCGCGCACGGCCTGCCGAAGTCGAACAAGTTCCTGCGGGGCGTGGAGTAACTCGTCACTCGTCGTCCCGGCGAAGCCGGGACCCATACCGCGTGATCCATCGATAAGGGCAGGTCGCAGACGTTCTTCGCAAAACGTCCGCCGGTGGCTATGGGTCCCGGCTCAAGGCCGGGACGACGGAGGTGGCGGCCGCGTCATCGCCTCACTGTGATAGTATTCAAATTTTGTCGCGCTATACACCGTGACCATGGCGCACGATCACCATCATCACGATCATTCCCACAGTCATGGCCATTCCCATGGTCATGCCGGCCACAGCCACGCGCCGGACAATTTCGGCCGGGCGTTCGCGATCGGCGCCACGCTCAATACCGCGTTCGTCATCGCCGAGCTGATTTTCGGCTATACCGCCAATTCGCTGGCGCTGATTTCCGATGCCCTGCACAATCTCTCCGACGTGGTCGCGCTGCTGCTGGCGTGGGGCGCGGCGTGGCTTGCGCAAAAGCAGCCGACTCAACGGCATACTTACGGCTATCGCCGCGCCTCGATCCTGGCAGCCCTGTTCAACGCCGGGCTGCTGCTTGTGGCGGTCGGCGGCATCGTCGTCGAGGCGGTCAATCGCCTGGCGGACCCGGCGCCGGTCGCGGGGCTGACCGTCATCCTGGTCGCGGCGCTCGGCGTTCTCATCAACGGCGGCACGGCGCTCTTGTTCATGCGCGGTCGTCACGGCGACCTCAATATCCGCGGCGCCTATCTGCACATGGCGGCCGATGCCGGCGTCTCGCTCGGCGTGGTGATCGCCGCCGGCATCATCATGCTGACGGGCTGGCTGTGGCTCGATCCCGCAATCAGCCTCGTGATCGCGGCCGTGGTGTTCTGGAGCGGCTGGGGCCTCGCCCGCGACAGCGTCAACCTCGCGCTCGATGGCGTGCCGCGCGGCATCGTCCTCATGGATGTGAGGGAATATCTGGCCGGGCTGGAAGGTGTTGCCGAGGTACACGACCTCCACGTCTGGGCCATGAGCACCAACGAGACCGCGCTGACCGCGCATCTGGTGCGGCCCGGCGGCAGCGACGACGCCTTCCTGCATCATGTCTGCGCCGAGCTGTCGCACCGTTTCGGGATTCACCACGCGACGCTGCAGATCGAAATCAGCGGCGACGCCTGCAAGCTCGCACCGGAGGAAATGGTGTAGACGAAAGCGTAGGTCTGTAGGATGGGTAGAGCGGAAGCGAAACCCATCAGCGGCATCACCGGTATCGATGGGTTTCGCTGCGCTCCACCCATCCTACGGGGTGTTCAAACTAATCCTACGAACCGCAACGCCACGCCCGCCGCGCACGATCCCGCCAGTACCCAGAGCATCCCGATATTGAGGCGGAAGATCGCGGTCGCCGCTGCAGCCGCCAGCACGAACGCCGCGACATCGAGGCTCGACCATACCGGCATGTCGAACGACAGTCCGAACGCGCGGACCGGCGTGGTCTGGCGGAACAGCGTATGCAGCGCGAACCAGATCGACAGATTGAGGATCACGCCGACCACGGCGGCAGTGATCGCGGTCAGCGCGCCTGCGAGCCCCTTGTTACCACGCAGCGTCTCGACATAGGGCGCGCCGAGGAAAATCCACAGGAAGCACGGGATGAAGGTGACATAAGTGGCCAGCAATCCGCCCAGCGTTGCCGCCAGCATCGGCGACAGCGTGCCGGGATCGCGATAGGCGGCCATGAAGCCTACGAACTGAAGCACCATGATCAGCGGCCCCGGCGTGGTCTCGGCCATGCCGAGGCCGTCCAGCATCTCGCGCGGCTGCAGCCAGTGATAGTGCTCGACCGCCTGCTGGGCGACATAGGCCAGCACCGCATAGGCGCCGCCGAACGTCACCAACGCCATCTTGGAGAAGAACAGCGCGATCTGGCTGAATACATTCGCTTCGCCGAGTCCGATCAGCAGGGCGGCGACCGGGACCACCCACAGCGTCAGCCACACCGCGCTTACCATCGACGCACGTGCCAGGCTCGGGCGGACGTGGTCGGGCAATTCCTCGCCGAGCAGGCTGTCGATCACGGCCGCCTTCTTGTCGCCGCCGCCATGTTCGACGGCGGCAAATTCCGGCCGTCCGCTGCGGGCGCCGAAATAGCCGATCACGCCGGCGGCGATGATAATGATCGGGAAGGGGACGTTGAAGAAGAAGATCGCGACAAAGGCAATCGCCGCGAGCGCGATCATCAGCCGGTTGCGCAGCGCGCGCTTGCCGACGCGGACGACGGCCTGCACCACGATCGCGAGCACCGCGGCTTTCAACCCGAAGAACACCGCCTCGACGTAGCCAACGTTGCCGTAGGCCGCGTAGATGTAGCTCAGGCCCATGATGGCGATGATGCCGGGCAGGATGAACAGGCCGCCGGCCATGATGCCGCCGGCGGTCCGGTGCAGCAGCCAGCCTATATAGGTCGCCAGCTGTTGCGCTTCTGGGCCCGGCAGCAGCATGCAGTAGTTCAGCGCATGCAGGAACCGGCTCTCCGAGATCCAGTGCTTTTCCTCGACCAGGATGCGGTGCATCACCGCGATCTGCCCGGCCGGGCCGCCGAAACTGAGAACGGCGACCCGCAGCCAGACCCGAAACGCTTCGCCGAAACTGATGCCGTGACCGAGGTCGCGGCTTGCGCCGGCCTCGGTCGCTTTTCCCATGGCGGCGTCCATTACGATTTCGCCTTGTTGGTGGGCCAGTTGTGCGTCTCGCCGGTGGCGTCGCGGCACCAGCGGTAGAACGCGTCGTACAGCGTCATGCCGGCCTCGAGTTGTTCGAGATCGTCGTCGAACATCCGCGACAGGCCGAGCGAGGCCGCGAGCAGCCCGGGCGCTTCTGGGGATAGATCTGGCCTTCCGGTATCGGCGCCGCGGACCATGGTCGCCAGCCGCAGCAAGGGCGGCGTGGCCAGGCCGAACTCCTCGACCATGACATCGAAGGTGCAGCGTTCGCCGCGGTGGCTCCAGAACACGTTCTCGATGTCGAACGGCGCGGCGTTGAAGCGCTCGCCGACCGCGACAACCTCGGAAGGCGCCACGAACAGGAACACCGCATTCGGATCGACGAAGCGGCGGATCAGCCACGGGCAGGCGATGCGATCGACCTTCGGCCGCGCCCTCGTCACCCAGACGGTACGGCCCTGCGCGTCGCGCGGCGGCAGTTTTGCGGCGTTCACCAGCGGAAGCTTGGCTTCCTTCCAGCTTTCAAAGCCGCCTTCCAGCGTCTCCGCAGCGACATTGGCGTGCCGCAACCAGGCCGCCGTGCCCTGCGAGAGTTTTGCCCCGCGCAGGCAGACGACAATGGCTGAGTTGCCGGAAAATTTGCCGCTCCAGTCGCCGGCGTCCTGATGGCTGCGCCTGATCGCGCCGGGAATCAGCCGCTGGTCGGCGGCGAAATCCTCGTCGGTTCGAACGTCGATCAGGGCAGGCATGTTGGCCGTGCCGATCAATCGTGAAAGCTTGTCTGGAGATATCGTGGTGTAGGATGACATGACTGCGCCCTCGTATGAGAAACGGGACGCGATACTTGGGCATGTCGCCTCGTGGGGAGATCGCAAAATCCCCATGGGTGAGAATTAACTGCCAGCGGCTGCGAATGTCAACGGGGTCTCAGGCTGTGTAGGATGGGTTACCCATCCTACGAAACGCGCGCTTGCGAAACTTGATGTTCGGACCTAGCTTCCGCTCATCGGGGGACGAAGCAGGCTCCCCGTCAGACGGTCCGCCGTCCAAGCTCTGCGCACACTCGACATGTCGAGGATGGCGCATGGACTCCGTGACCGATATCGCGACCGAACCCAAACCTTCCACCGGAAGCGCACTGATCTCGCTGCTCTATCTCGCACGCGGTCTGCGCGGCTTTGGCGACGGCTTCGCCATCATCATCCTGCCGGCTTACATGACCGCGCTCGGTTTTGACGCGATAGCGGTCGGCATTGTCGCGACCGCGTCGCTACTTGGAACGGCGCTGCTGACGCTGCTCACCGGCTGGATCGCGCCGCGCCATGATTTGCGCGGGCTGCTGATCTTCGGCGCCGGGCTGATGGCGGCGACTGGCCTCGCGTTTCCGGGCGCGGAGCATTTCGTCCTGATTGTGCTGGTGGCCTTCATCGGCACCATCAATCCATCCGGCGGCGATCTTGGCGTACTGGTGCCGCTCGAACACGCGGTGCTGGCGAAGAGTGCGACGGATGCCCGCCGCACGCATGTGTTTGCGCGCTACAGCCTGATCGGGGCGCTCTGCACTGCCGCCGGCTCGCTTGCGGCAACCTTGCCCGATTTCCTGGTGGCGCATGGCGGCACCATGCTCGGCGCGTTCCGGCTGATGTTCTATGCCTATGCTGCGCTCGGAATCCTGAGCGCCTTGCTTTATCGCCATGTGCCGCATGCCCGCGGCGAGGAGAGGGCGCAGCAGGCGCCGCTCGGCCCCTCGCGCGGCACCGTCTACAAGCTGGCTGCGCTGTTCAGCATCGACGCGTTTGCCGGCGGGTTCGTCGCCCAGTCCCTGCTGGTGCTGTGGCTGTTCGAGCGTTTCGACCTTTCGCTGTCGGCGGCCGGCGTGTTTTTCTTCTGGTCGAGCACGCTGAGCGCCTTCTCCTATCCGGTCGCGGCGTGGATCGCGAAGCGTGTCGGGCTCGTCAACACCATGGTGTTCACGCATATCCCCTCCAGCATCTTTCTGATCCTGGCGGCGTTCTCGCCAAATCTCTATCTGGCGCTGGGGCTGTTGCTGCTGCGCTCGGCGCTGTCGCAAATGGATGTGCCGACACGCACGTCTTATGTGATGGCCGTGGTGACGCCGGCGGAGCGGCCGGCGGCGGCCAGCGTCACCGCCGTGCCGCGCAGCCTCGCTTCCGCCATCAGCCCGGCGATATCGGGCGCGCTGTTGATGACGGCCTTTCCCGGCCTGCCGCTGGTGGTTTGCGGTGTGCTCAAGATCGGCTACGACCTCGCACTGCTGTATTCATTCCGCCACATCAAGCCGCCCGAAGAGCAGGGGCGGTAGCTATAGGATCAGCCCGTTCGCCGTTCGAGCGGAAGCGCCTCCATCGAGCGGCGCTGATCGCGACGGTGCGACCACAGTTTCAGCTTCACTTCCGGCGTGCGGGCGGGCTTCTCAAAGCGAAACGCGATCTTCTGGCTCACCTGGACCTGGTACTTGGCGGCTTGCGCGAGCCAGTACCATTTTTTTTTCGGTTCGCTGAGCGCGCGCAGACGACACTCCGCTTCCAGTTCGCATAGACGGGTGACTTCGTTCATTGCCAATTCCAGAACTCGGTAGCTCAAACATATCGTTGCCTCGGACAACCGGCAAATTGGTTTCCGGTTGTTATATCCTCATGACGAAAAGGTCTTAGCGGTGGCCTAGGGAGATACGGCGCAATTTACTGAAATTAGGAAAGCGTTTGATTCGAAGGTTTGCTCAAACCCAAGTCATCACGGCAATCCCAGCGCGAAACTCGCATATTCGGCTGGCTGCGCAGACAAATCACCGCCATGGCATGCCCCAAGCATGTTGATCCAACAACGCTTTAGCTGCTGCCAATTGCTGCCCTCTGGTGACATTTGCCGCCAATTGTCGAAAGATTTGCTTGTCGAGCATTTTTGACTCGTGCGTGCAATCGGCTGCGATCATATGTGCAAGCTGCAAGGGATGGCGGTGGGGCGAGGAGACGATGTCGGGCGAATGGATCGGGGTCGCGATCGCGTTACTATCGAGCTGCCTCGGCGGGACTGCGGCAGCGATCACGCGCTATCTCGCTGGCAACGCTGATCCGATCACGCTCGCAGTTTTGCGCTGGGGGATTGGCTTCTGCTGCGTGCTGCCAGTGGCATTGTTGCTGAAGGCACGATGGCCGCAGCAGCGAGACTGGCTTGCCGTCGCCGCGCTGGGTTTCGCTTTCTTCGGCGTGTTCTTCGTCCTCTACAACATCGCGATGTCCTACACCACGGCGGCGCGCGCGAGCCTCGCTCTGGCGACGCTGCCGCTGCAAACCATGCTGGTGGGCGCGCTGCTCGGGATCGAGCCGCTGACGAAACGAAAATCGATCGGGGTGTGTATTGCCGTGCTCGGCGTCTTCGCGGCTCTCGCGACCGGCTTGTCGGCCGCACCGCCGGGTGCGTGGCGCGGCGAGTTGATCATGACCGGCGCCGTGCTCTGTATGGCGTTCTACAATGTCTGGTCTCGCCCTTTTATTCAGCGCTCCAGCGCGCTCGGCTTCCTCGCCGTCGGCATGGGCACCGGCGCCGTGGCGTTGATCCTGGTCGGATCGCTCTCCGGCAGTATGGCGGTGTTGAGCCAGTTCGACACGCCGCAATGGATCGCGGGCCTCTACCTCGGCATCGCTGGTGGCGCGCTGGCGTTCATCCTGTGGGTGCTGGCGCTGGAGCGGGCGTCGCCCACCCGCGTGGCCAACACCATGACCGTCAATCCGGTGGCGGCTGCGCTGCTCGCCACGCAGCTCGTCGGCGAACCGATCACGCCGAATCTCGTGGTCGGGCTAATCGCTGTGTTTGCGGGAATCTGGATCGCGACGTCGGAGACCAAAAAGCCGTAGGCTGGCGAACTCACGCGAATAGAATTCACGACGTCGGCCGCGGCGGCGGCTTGCCCAACAGGAACAGCGCCAGCAACGCCGCGATACTGAGCGCGGAGGAGACGATCAGCGCCTTTGCGCCCATGACATCGATCAGCAGGCCGAACAGCAGGGGTGCGGCCGCCTGCGCCATCCGCGCTGGCGCGCCGATGATGCCGAGGCGGTAGCCGTAATTCGCGGGGCCGAAGATTGCGAGCGGCAGCGTGCCGCGGGCAATCGTCAGGATGCCGTTGCCCGAGCCGTGAAAGATCGCGAAGACGCTGGCGGCGCCACCGCCGGCGAGGCCCAGGATCGCGGCGCCGATCGGGTGCGTGAAGCAGGCGAGCTTGGTCGATACCAGCGGATGGTAGCGGCTGAGAAAGCCCGCCTCGAAGATGCGGGCGGCCACTTGCGACGGCCCGATCAGGGCGCCGGCGAACACCGCCTGCGTAGTCGTGGCGCCGGCGGCCTCCATCAGGCGCGGCAGATGCGCCGCCATCGCGCCGGTAACGGTCCACGCCGCCGCGAACACGAACCCCAATATGATCATGGTGCGATCGATCGGGATATGCGGCTTGACCGCTGCGGCCACCGCGGCCTTCGCGCCCTTCACGGCCGGCAGCATGATGAGATTGATCGGCAACCCGATCAGGATATGCGCCGCCGCCCAGGCGAAGCAGGTGTTGCGCCAGCCGATGGTCTCGAGGCCCCATGCGGACAGCGGCCATCCGACGGTCGATGCAAAGCCGGCAATCAGTGTGATGCCGGTGATCGAGCGGCGCGCCGAATCGCCGTAGATGCGTCCGAGGGCGGCAAAGGCGGCATCGTAGAGACCCGCGCTCATGCCGACGCCGAGCAAGAGCCAGGCGACGATCAGCATGGGGATCGACGTGGTGAGGCCGAGCAGCGCCAGCCCAGCCGCCAGCACCACGTTCGACATCGACAGCATCGGCCGGCCGCCGACCAGATCGATATGGCGTCCGATCCGGGGCGCGAGCAGGGCAGAAATAACTTGCGAGGCGGAGAACGCAGCAAAGATCCAGTTCGAGGAGACGCCCAGATCGCGTGCGATGGGGTCGGCGAGGATTGCCGGCAGGTAGTAGCTCGATGCCCAGGCCAGCGTCTGCGTGGTACCTAGTCCGATGATGATGGCTAGCTGGCTGCGGTTCACGTCGGCGTCTCTCGTCTTGACCAGTAAAGCGCCAGCGGCCCGAGCAGAATCCCCGCCGCCAGAACCGAAAACGCAGCCATCCAGGCCGTCGAACTCTGTGGTCCTCCGGCCGCATCCAGCGCGACACCCACTGCCCACGCGCCTGCTGCGGAAAGGCTGAAGCCGACGGTGGAATGCGTCGCCATCGTCGCGCCGCGGTAGCTCGGCTCCGCAGCCATCGACATGCCCGAGGTCAACGCCCCGGAATCGGCGGGCACGGTGAGGGCATAGATGAGGACCAGCGGCAGCAGCAGCCACGGCGACTGGTCGGCGAAGATACCGATCAGCAGCGCGACCGCGGCGGAGGCGAACATGACGGCCGATATCGCGCGATGGCGGCCGAACCTGAGAGCGAATTCGTTGCCGAGGATGCTCGCGGGCATGGCGAGCAAGGAAAATACGACGCTGACGACGATCGGAGTGAGGAGCGAAGCGCCGGAACTCTTTGCCGCGACGAACGTCCAGAACGCGACGATCCAGGTCCTGATGCCGTACAGTTCGAAGCAGTGCGCGCCGTAGCCGAGCACGAATCCCATCGCTTTGCGATTGTGGAATACCGGTGCGAAATCCAGAAGCTTGCCAGACGCTGGCGCCGGCTGCACCGGCCGCAGCAGCAGGCATACGGTGAGCATCACCAGCGGCCCGATGGCGGTGACGAGAAAGGCGCTGCGCCAGCCCCAGGCTTCCGCGACAAGTTGCGAAACCAGAAACGACAGGCCGACCCCGAACGAGAAACTCGACGTATAGAGCGTGATGGCGCGGGACGAATCGCCGGGCGCTAGGCGATCCGTCAGCGCCTTGAGGCCGGGCATATAAGCGCCCGCAAATCCTACGCCGGCGATCGCGTTGAAAAGAGCGCCCGACCACAGGCCAGTGGCCAGCATGCCGAACAGCAGCGTGCCGAGCGCGCTGACCGCGGAGCCCGCAATCAGGATCTTACGCGCGTCGATGCGGTCGGTAAGCGTCGCCAGCACCGGCACCGTCAGCATGTAGCCGGCGGCGCCCGAGCCCGCCAGCAGGCCGGCCTGCGCGCCGCTCAAATGCCATTCGGGAATCAGGAACGCGGCAAGGATGGAGGGCACAACGACGTGCGGAAGCAGGCTGCCAAGCTGCCCCACGCACATCGCGACGATAACCGAGCGACCTTCCAGCGAGATCCTGCTCACTCCCTTGCGACTAGGATGCGCAGCCGCAACCAGTCTTGCCTTGCTGCTTTGCCTTTTCATCCGCGACGCAACAGGCGTCAACATCCGATATTGCGGGGCCACCGCAGCAATTGCTGGCACCTGGCGCCGCTGACCGGCTGCAGACGCCGGTCTCCGGCAGCACCAGTTCGACCCGCTCGGCGGCCGCGCGGTCGCCGGCAATGTCGGCGGCGATCGAACGCACCTGCTCGTAGCCCGTGAGCATCAGGAAGGTCGGCGCGCGGCCGTTGGATTTCATGCCCGCGAAATAGAAGCCGGGCTCATCCTGCGCCAGTTCGCGCGCGCCGTGCGGCCGCACGGTGCCGCAGCTATGCTCGTTCGGATCGATCAACGGCGCCAGTTCGACCGGGCATTCTATTGCCGGATCGAGCCGGATACGCAATTCGCGCACGAAATCGAGGTCGGGCCGAAAGCCCGTCGCGACGATCAGTTCGTCGACGACGATCTGGCGGCCGCAACAGGCAGAGCCGGCGCCGACAACGAGGCTGGGGCCGTCGGTAGAGAGGCGCGAAACGCCGAATTCGCTTTCCATCTTGATTCGTCCTGCAGCCACCAGGGCCGCAAACGCCGCGCCGAGTTCGCCGCGGGCGGCAAGCTTGTCGTTCGCGCCGCCACCAAAGGCTTTCGAGGGATCGTTGCCCCGCAACAGCCAGATCGCCTCGGTCTCCGGCACCTGCTCCGCGAGTTTCGCCAGATCGGTCAGCGTGCCGATCGCGGAGTGCCCGGCGCCGAGCACTGCGACGGTCTTGCCGGCATAGCGCGCGCGGGTTTTGCCAAGCACGTCAGGCATGCCGTAGGCGATCCTGTCCGCGACCAGCGTCTCGCCGATGGCGGGGAGGCCATTCGCGCCCGCCGGGTTCGGCGAATACCAGGTGCCGGACACGTCAATCACCGCATCGGCCCTGACGACTTCAGGGCCTTTTCCGTTCTGGTATCGAATTTCGAATGGCGCAGCTTCGCGGCCCTTGGTCTTCATCTTGTCGAAGCCGACGCGGCTGATGCCGGTAACGCGGCTCGATGTGCGGATGTGCGGCTTGATCGCAGCGGTGTTAGCGAGCGGTTCGAGATAGTGCTCCACCATCTCCGCGCCGGTCGGGTACTGGTCGGGCTCGGGAGAATTCCAGCCGCTCACCGCCAGCAGGCGTACTGCAGCCTTGTCGACGTTGTATTCCCATGGCGAGAACAGCTGTACGTGGCCCCATTGCCGCATGGCATGGCCGACCTCTTCGCCGGCTTCCAGCACGATCGGCTCAAGACCCCGCTCCAGAACATGAGCGGCAGCGGCAAGGCCGACTGGTCCGGCTCCGATGATCGCGACGGTTCTGGCTGCGCTCATGGCATTCTCCCATTAAACTGGAAATATCGAAATACTGGTCGCAGGCAATCGGCCTACGCCGCGGTCTTGGTATCCTTGGTTTCGGCGCTTTCGGTGCAGCACTCAGCGACGAGGAAGCCCACCAGCTCCCGCATCACTTCGTAGTTGGCGTGGCAGATCAGGGTGGTCGCGTCGCGCTCCTGGGTCACGAGGCCGGCCACCACCAGCGCCTTGATGTGATGGGAGAGGGTGGAGGGCGCGATTTTCAGTTTTTCCTGCAGCCGGCCGACCGCAAGCCCGGCGCCTCCGGCGCGGATCAGCGTGCGGTAGATCTTGAGCCGGGTCGGATTTCCCAGCGCTTCGAGATGGGCGGCTGCAGCGTCGAGTTTCATGCCGACATCGTCCCACGGGAAACCCGGTTCGTCAACTGTATTTCTAGAATTATCGAAATACGGGATATGTGGAGGGCCGACTTTCCCGTGGCGATGGAATTTCGCCCCGGGTCAGGCCTTGGCCGGCCTCGCCGTCGGCAAGCCCGCGTTCAACGGCAGCAGGAATGTGATCAGCGAGCAAAGCAGCAACATGACCGCGGAGCCGATCAGGCAGCCCGTGATGCCCGCAAACTGATACAGCACGCCGGACAGTGTGATGCCGAGAAGGCGGCCGGCTGCGTTGGCGGCATAGTAGAAGCCGACGTCCTCGGCGGCCTTTTCGGATCCGGCGTAGGCCAGAATGAGATACGAATGCAGCGACGAGTTGACGGCAAACGGTAGTCCAAACAGCGCCAATCCGGCCACCAGGATGATATCGGGACGCCCGACCTCGGTTGAGTTCATGATAACGGCCAGCGCGATCGGTACGGCTGCGAGAACGCCAGCCCAGACCCGCGCGGCCGGCACCTCGCGGCTGAGGCCATCCGTGCTGCGGCTTACCAGCGAAGGCGCGATAGCCTGCACGCCGCCATAGGCAATGGTCCAGGCCGCCAGAAATGCACCGACCTGCAGGAACGTCCAGCCGTATGCGTAGAGAAAGACGGGAAGGCCGACCACGAACCAGACATCCCTGGCGCCGAACATGAAGATGCGCGCGGCGGCCAGAAGGTTCACGCCGCGCGATTTGCCGAACAACTCGCGGATGGTTTTCGACGATTTCGCCTTGCCAAGCTGGGACGGCAGCAGCAACAGCCCCGTGACGAAGACGACGCCGAGCAGGGCGGCCATCAGCCATAGTGCATGGGTGAAGCCCGCAAGATCGAGCAGCAGGCCGCCGACGAAGAAGCCGACACCCTTCATCGCGTTCTTGGAGCCGGTGAACCACGCGACCCAGCGGAACAATTGCCCGCTGCCTTCCGCGGATGTTGCCTTGATCGCGGATTTCGATGCGGTCTTGGTCAGGTCCTTGGCGACGCCGGCGATGCCCTGGGCGATCACGACCCACGCGACTGACGCCACCGCGCCCCATCCCGGATCGAGCGCCGACAACATCAGCAAGCCGGCGATCTGGAGCATCTGTCCGATCGCGAGCATGCGGGGAATGCCGAAGCGCGACGCGAAGTAGCCGCCGGCGAGGTTGGCGCCAATGCCTGCCGCCTCATAGAGCAGAAACAGGAACGCCAGGGTGAATGGGGTGTAGCCCAGCCGGAAAAAATGGAACAGCACCAGCATCCGCAAGGCGCCATCGACGAGCGTGAAGCCCCAATACGACGCCGTCACGATGAGGTAGTTCCGGACCATGGCTAGACGCCCGAACGTCGCACGATGTTGGCGAGGTCGACCATCCGGCAGGCATAGCCGACCTCGTTATCGTACCACGCGTACACTTTCAGCAGCGTCTCGTCGGTGACCATCGTGCTCAAGGCATCGACGATCGAGCTCCGAGGGTCGTTGTTGTAGTCGGCCGAGACGAGAGGCCTGGTCTCCAGACCTAGTATGCCGGCCAAAGCGTTTTCGGAGGCCGATTTGAACAGATGGTTGACCTCCTCCACCGTGGTCGGGCGCTTCAGTTCGAACACGCAGTCGGTCAGGCTGGCGTTCAGGACGGGAATGCGCACCGCGTGCCCGTTCAGCTTGCCCTTGAGTTCCGGATAGATCAACGAGATCGCGGTCGCGCTCCCGGTGGTCGTGGGCTGCATCGAAAGCATCGCGGATCTCGCGCGGCGAAGATCCTTGTGCGGAGCGTCAACGACGACGTTGGTGTTGGTCGGATCGTGGATCGTGGTGATCTGTCCGTGGCGGATACCGATCGACTCGTGGATGACCTTGACGACGGGGGCCAGGCAATTCGTGGTACAGGATGCCGCCGTCAACAACTTGTGCCGGGCCGGATCGTAGAGCTGGTCGTTGACGCCGACCACGATGTTGAGCGCCGCCTCGTCCTTGACGGGAGCGGCGACGATCACGCGTTTGACGCCTCGGTCGAAATAGGCCTGAAGCTGATCCGGCTTGAGGAATTTGCCGGTGCACTCGAGCACGATGTCGCAGCCGAGATCGCCCCATGCGACCTCGTCCGGGCCGGCCGCTTCGCTGAATCCGATGCGGTTCTTGCCGATCGTGATGGCATTGCCGGAATTGACTTCAATGGGCGCATGCCAGCGTCCGTGGATGCTATCGAATTCGAGCAGATGCGCGGTCGCGGCGATGCCGCCCTTCAATTCGTTGACATGGACGACTTCCAGCCGGTTCTCGGCACGCGGATCGCTTTCCGGCCGGTAGGTGCCGCCAAGCGCCGCACGCAGCGCCAGCCTGCCGATGCGGCCCATGCCATTGATGCCAACTTTCATGGGTCTTCCTTACGGAGTTACGCGCGTCGTATCGCCGATCTCGTCGAGGCGCGCCTTGATCGCCATGCGGTCCAGCGAGTCGAACGGCAGGCTCGTGAAGATTTCGATCCGGCGACGGATCATCGCATACAGTTCGTTCAGGAGCGTGGTCCGCTCGGTCGCCGAGCCCGAGAACTGCGCCGGATCGGGCAGGGGCCAGGCGCCGGTGACGAATTGGGCGCCGAAATCCGGGCAAAACTGATTGTTGGGAGCGTCGCAGAGCGCGATGATGAAGTCCATCCGCGGCGCGTGCGGCCCCTTGAACTCATCCCACGATTTCGAATGCAGGTGCGACACGTCGTGCCCGAGCGCCGTCAGCCGGTCGATGACTTCCGGCATCGGTTCACGGGCCGGCGCCGAGCCGGCGGAATAGGCCCGAAAACGGCCGCGGCCGATCTTCTCGAGCAGGGCCTCGGCGATGATCGAGCGCGCGGAATTTTGCGTGCACAGGAAGAGGACATTGAACGCCGGCGCCATGAACTTCTCCGTCGGTTCGGCAGCGATGGATTCGAGTGGCAGGTCGAAAGCGTTGCCGCACAGTTCGGGCCGGCCGTTGCAGCAATCGCGGGAGAGAAATTCCAGCAAGCCTCGAAACCCCGCGACATCGGCCCGATAGTTCATCGAGCGGCCGTCCTTTTCGACCGAGATCAAGCCGGCCCGATTCAGGATGCCGAGGTGCGTCGACATGGTGTTGTGGGGAACGTCGCAAAGCCGCGCGATCTCGCCTGCGGGCAGGCTTTGCGGGTGGACGGCGAGCAGATGGCGCACCGCTGCGAGGCGGGTTGGTTGCGCCAGCGATCCAAACCCCTCGATCGCATTCGCTTCGCGGTTGGCTTCGTCCATTGCTCTTCCCGGAAGAATTGAGGATCGCATCATTGTGTCCATATTACTCGACTAATTGAATGACGAATTGATGACATTTTGGCCTCACTGGACCTTAAATCGCACCAGTCGAAGCGGTTTATTGTTCTATTATGTCGATAAATCAAGACATATTTCTTGCTATGCGGGCGAGCCTGCAATATCGAGGGGCTGTCGCACCGAGCAAAGCAGCGCGAACGCGCAGAGCGGACGCGGCCCCTCCAAGTCACCTCCGGATGAAATCATCATGAACCTGTTCGAACGCTATCTCTCGCTGTGGGTGGCGCTGTGCATTGTCGCGGGTGTCAGCCTCGGACACCTCCTGCCGGGACTGTTCGCGACCATCGCGAGCGCCGAGGTTGCGCGGGTCAACCTGCCGGTCGCCGGGCTGGTGTGGCTGATGATCATCCCGATGCTGCTGAAGATCGACTTCGGCGCGCTCGGCCAGGTCCGCGAGCATTGGCGCGGCGTCGGCGTCACGCTCTTCATCAACTGGGCAGTGAAGCCGTTCTCGATGGCGTTGCTGGGCTCGATCTTCATCGGGCATCTGTTCGCGCCATGGCTGCCGGCGGCTCAAATCCCTTCCTATATCGCCGGCCTCATCCTGCTGGCGGCGGCGCCCTGCACGGCGATGGTGTTTGTGTGGTCGAACCTGTGCGAAGGCGAGCCGCATTACACCCTGAGCCAGGTCGCGCTCAACGACGTCATCATGATCTTTGCCTTTGCGCCGCTGGTCGGCCTGCTGCTGGGCGTCGCCTCCATCACCGTGCCCTGGGCGACCCTTCTGATTTCGGTGGTGCTGTATATCGTGGTGCCCGTCATCATCGCGCAGCTATGGCGACGCGCGCTGCTCGCCTCCCGACCGGACGCCTTGCCGCGGACACTGCATGCGCTGCAGCCGGTGTCCCTGGTCGCGTTGCTGACCACGCTGGTCTTGCTGTTCGGCTTTCAGGGCGAACAGATCATCGCGCAGCCGCTCGTGATCGTGCTGCTGGCGGTGCCGATTCTGATTCAGGTCTATCTCAATGCCGGGCTGGCCTATTGGCTGAGCCGCCGCTTCGGCGTCGCCTGGTGTGTTGCTGCCCCTGCCGCGCTGATCGGTGCCAGCAACTTTTTCGAACTCGCCGTCGCCGCCGCCATCAGCCTGTTCGGCCTCAACTCGGGCGCGGCGTTGGCCACCGTGGTTGGCGTGCTGGTCGAGGTACCCGTCATGCTCTCGGTAGTCTACCTGGTGAAGGCGTCGCGAGGCTGGTACGAGGCCGGGACCGCCACTTCCGCTACCATCAAGGAGCAAGCGGAAATTTGAGCGTCACGATCTATCGCAACCCTGCGGCACCTCGCGCAACACGCTGGCGACCTGCGTCTTTCACTCGGCGCGATTGCGCGGCATAATGGCGGTATGGAACTCACGCCGCGCCTGCGCCTGATGAACTGGCTGGTCAGCCAGGGCCTCACCGGTTTGCCCGAGAACGACCTGATCCGTGGCTTCTGCGAGCGCTGCCGCGCCGAGGGCCTGCACGTCTCGCGCGGGATGGTCTTCATCGATACGCTGCACCCGATCTTCGAGGGCCGCGGCTTTCGCTGGAACGACGCCGAGACCAACGAGAGCAACGCCTTCGAATATGGTTCGACCAACGAGGGCGAAGCCGCTGAGGCCTGGCGCAGTTCGATCTTCTATCACATGCTCGAAAGCGGCCACGAGGAGCTGCCGCTCGACCTCGTCAACGGCACCCAAAATTTCAAGTTCATGGGCGAACTCGCCGAGAAGGGCCACAAGCATCTGGTGGCCTATACGCATCGGTTCGGCGAGGCCGGCACCATGGGGCAGATGGACTGCGTCTATTCCTATTGGGTGACGCGGCGCGAGGAGGGGTTCGGCCCGCAGGGGCTGGCGGCGCTGCGCGACTTGGTGCCGGTGCTGGGGCTTGCGATCAAGACTGCGGCGCAGGCCGACATCGCCAAGACGCTGGGCCGGGTCTATCTCGGGCGCGACGCCGCCGAACAGGTGCTGCGCGGGCGGATCGCGCGCGGCATCACCGAGCGCATCAACACCGTGCTATGGTTTTCGGACCTGCGCGGCTCGACCGCGATCAGCGAGAGCATCGAGCCCGGCGAGATCATCCCGTTCCTCAATGACTACGCGCAGGCCTCGATCGACGCCATTCACGACGCCGGCGGCGAGGTGCTGAAGCTGATCGGCGACGGCGTGCTGGCGATGTTCACCAACGAGAACATGGCCTCCGCGCGGCGCGCCGCGCTCGCCGCCGAACATCGCTTCCGGCACAACATGCGCGCGCTCAACAGCCGCCGTACGGCTGAGAATCGCCCGGTAACGACGGCCCATGTCGGCCTGCATGTGGGCGAGGTGTTTTACGGCAATATCGGCAGCGACGACCGACTCGACTTCACGGTGGTGGGACCCGCGGTCAACGAGGTCAGCCGCATCGCCTCGATGTGCCGCTCGGTCGATCGCGAATTGCTGATGTCGTCGGCGTTCCGTTCGGGCCTCGATGCGGCGGGACGCAACTATCTGGTTTCCACCGGCCGCTTCGCGCTGCGCGGCATCAACCGCGCGCAGGATCTCTACACCCTCGATCCTGATATCACCGCCGACGAGGTCGTGGGCGGGAAGTACGAGCGCTATCTGGCGTCCTGACTGCTCGCCGCGAAGCCCGCGGAGCCGGCTTGATTCATATCAAGGCGCAGTGTCGCGGCTTCCGTCTCAACTCTTGCCGCACGACCGGCGCGACGGGAAAAGGTGGCCAGCATGTCCGCAACCGAAATTGCAGCACGGCATTTCTCTGCAGCCATGGCCGAGGCGGAAGCCGCCGGGCAGGGGAACGATGCCATCTGCCGGGCGATGCTCGGCCTCGTGGTCAGCAAGTATCTGGAGAGCCGGGGCGTGTCCGACGTTCAGTCGGAACTTCACTTCGTCGCCGAAAATTGCGATCCCGAGACCGACTTCATGTTCATGCGGCCTTAGCCGCCCTGACGCGTTGCGTGTAGATCCCGAGTGCCAGCAGCGAGAACACCGTCAGCACCAAACCAAGCGCAAACAGCGCGTTGGCGGAGATCGTGGCGGCGAGCCAGACGCCGATGGCGGCCGTCATCATCTGCCAGAAGCCGACCAGGGCGGATGCAGCGCCCGCCTTCTCGCCGAACGGCGACAGCGCTTGCGCGGTGCCAAGCGGATTGACGATGCCCATGCCGAGCAGGAACACGCTCATCGCCGCGAGGAACGGCAGGAAAGACGGGCTGTACAGCGCAACCAGCAGCATCGCGATGCTGCCGGTGGCCGCCGCGAACAATCCGCCGCGGATCGAGCGGTCGAGCCCGTAGCGCGGGGCAAGTTTGGTCGCGAGCATGCCGGCGGCGAACACGATCAATACCGTGCCGGCAAAGAACAGGCCCAGTTGAATCGGCGTAAAGTGCATGGCCTCGATCAGGATACGCGGCGCGGCCGAGAAGATCGAAAACAGACCGCCCATGATCAGGCTGACGGCGGCTGCCGGCACGACGAAGCGGCGGTCGGCAATCAGGCCAAGATAGTTCTTGGCGATGGCGAGCGGATCGAGCGGCGATCGCGTCGCATGATGGGTCTCGCCGAGAACGGTGCCGTAGGCGAGGGCGCCGAGGGCTGCGAAGGCCGCGACCAGCACGAATTCGGAGCGCCAGCCAAAATAATGATCGAGCGCGCCGCCGAGCAGCGGCGAGAAGCCGGGTGCCGCCGCCATCGCGATCATGATCAGCGCCATCGCGCGCGCCAGCGCCGCGCCGGAGAACAGGTCGCGGGCGATCGCGCGCGACAGCACCGAAGTGGCGCAGGCCCCGGCCGCCTGGATCACGCGGCCGGTCAGCAGGCTGGGCAGATCGGTGGCAAGCGCACACCAGATGCTGCCGGCGAAGAACACCGCAAAGCCAATCAACACCGGCCAGCGGCGGCCGTAGCGGTCCGAGATCGGCCCGACCACGAGCTGGCCCACCGCGAATACTGCGAGAAAGACGGTGATGGCCGACGTCACCGCCGCGCTCGATACCTTCAGCGACACCGCCATCTGCGGCAGCGACGGCAGCAGGATGTTGGTCGCCAGCGTGCCGGTGGCCGCAAGCCCCGCCAGCACTGCTATCTGCAGGACGGAGGAGGTGGCCTCGGGGCGGGGGCTGGCGTCGATGGCGGCGGTCCGGTCGGTCATGGTGGTTCCCTGGGTCATTAAATGATGTATATCATATAATGGGAGATGGGAAGCGCCGGGAAACGCAGACCGGGTATTTGGAAAAAGACCTTCGCCCCGGCCGTCTTTGCGAGCGAAGCAATCCATCGGACCGCGAAGAGAAAGAATGGATGCTTCCACCTTCGCCCGCTGAGCTACGGTGGACAGATCGTCGCGTTACTCCTCGCAATGCCGGTTAGGTCGGCGCGTGGATTCGATGGCTAACAGCGCGCTGGCTCGCCCACCATGTCCGGCTGTCGCTCCAGCGCGACGGCGGGCGAAAGCCAGATCACCAGCGCCTGGGCGCTGAAGATCGCCGCCGCCAGATAGAGACAGGCCTCAGCGCTGTAGAACCCACCGACGATGGCACCGAGCGCTGAACCGAGTGGCCGCGCGCCATAGCTCATGATGTTGATGGCGGAGACGCGCCCCAGCAGCGACGGCGGCGTCACTGATTGCCGCAATGTCGTGGTCGAGATCGCCCACAGGATCGGACCTGCACCGAGCAGGAAGAAGCTCAGGCCCGCAAGCCACGGCGTCGGGGCGACCGTCGTCAGCGCCATCACGGCTGCCGCGACGAAGCCGGTGACGGGGCCAAGCCCGATCACGGTACCGAACGCGAGCCGCTGCATCACCCGCGTCGCCGCGAGCGCACCGACCACCATGCCGACGCCATACATGCCGAGCGTCATGCCGACGCCGGCCGCGGAGAGGCCGAGACGGCGCACGGCATAGGGCACGAACACGGCGAGCAGCAGGAATGACGCCGTGTTGAAGATGAACTGGGTAATGAAGACCGGCCGCAGCAACGGCTGATGCAGCACGAACGCGGCCCCCTCCTTGATGTCCTGCAGGGGATGACGCCGCGGCGCCGGCGCGCGCGCCGGCTCATAGATCCCCGACAGCAGCACGACCGCGACGACTGAAAGCGCAGCGGCAAATCCGAACGCGGGCGCAGCGCCGACCCATCCGACCAGCACGCCGCCGAGCGCGGGGCCGCTGGCGAAGGCAACTGTGCGCGCGAGTTCGATTCTAGCGTTCGCGGCGGGCAGTTGTTGCGGCGTCACCAGCGATGGCACCAGCGCCGGGGCTGCGACGCTGTAGGCAACCGTACCGCAAACGGCGACGAAGCCGAGCACTGAAAGCAGTGGCAGCGTCATCTGGCCCAACCAGATCAGCATCAGGATTCCGGCCAGCGCCACTGCGCGCAACGCCTCGCTGGCCGCCATCACCCAGCGCCGCGAGATACGGTCGGCGAGCAGGCCTGCAGGGATAGCAAACAGGACGAAAGGCAGCGTCAGCGCGGTCTGCAGCAGGCCAGTCTGGCCTTCGCCAACCCCGAGCAGCAGAACGGCGACGATCGGAGCCGCGGCCAGCGCAACCTGTTCGGCCGATTGCGCGGCGAGATTCGACCAGGCCAGGCGATTGAAGGTTGTGGGAAGGCGAGGGGCGTGGGCGGCGGACATGGCAGAAATCCCTGACGGATTCGATTCTGCCGCCATTGTCCGCCCAGCGAACGATCGCACCCACCCGTTTCCTGACAAGCACCGGGCACAACGCCCAAGAGAAAGGCCCGCCGATATTGCGACGGGTCTCAATACATCCAAAGCGAGCCGGCTCGTAGAACCCTCATGGTGAGGAGGCGCGTTAGCGCCGTCTCGAACCATGCGGGCCCGTCTGTGGCCTCATCCTTCGAGACGCCGCTACGCGGCTCCTCAGGATGAGGGATCGCGAGGCGTGGATGACGCCAAAGAAATAAGTTAACGCCGCGTTATCGCCGCCGGATCAGGTTTTCGGCCCGAGAGTCGCGTGGGCCGTACCGGAGATCGTAGCGGGCGGCGTCTCCATCTCATCCGCATCGTCCATCTCGGGCGGTTCGGTGGGGGCGGCCAGTTGCTGCGCGGCCAGCGCATTGGTCAGGGTGGTCAGCGCGTCGGGACCGGCGCCGAAGCCGCCCTCGGCGAGGATCTTGTCGATGATCGGCTTGAACGCCGAGACCGACAGCAGCTGCGCGGCGAGGCCGTCGCCAAGACCGATACCGTTGCCATGTCCGTTCATGGCGCCGTTGCCGCCGCCGCGGCCGAGCATGCCGCCGGTGTCGAAGATCCTTATGTCGGAGATCTTCTCGATCGGCTTGACCGCTTCGGCCAGCGCGCTCGGAATGACGTTGATGCGCGCCAGCGTGAGATCGTAGTCGATCATTTCCGTGGAGAGCTTGTTGCGGGCTTCCGCCTTCAATGCCGCCACCTCGGCCTCGGCCTGGCCGAGCGATTTGACGCCGGCGGCGCGGGTGATCGCCGCATCGGCGTCGGCCTTGGCCAGCATGGTGATGGCTTCGGCCTTGTTGTTTGCGGCCTGGTTTTCGGCTTCCGCCATCACGGTGATCGGCATCGCCTCGGTTTCGGCGGCCTTGCGCGCCGCGATCACGTTGATGATCTTGTCGCGCTCGGCGATTTCAACCGCCTTGGCGGTGGTGACCTTTTCCTCGGCCGCGATCGCCAGCGCACGTGCGGTCTCGGCGACGGTCTGGGCTTCGGATTGCTCCTTGCTCTTGTTGGCAACCGCGATCGCGCTTTCTTGCGCCACGATCTGCAGGTCGCGCTCCATTTCGGTGTTGCGTCGTTTCACCGCGAGATCGGCTTCAATCTTTCGCGTGTCGCGCGCCTGATTGGCTTCGGTCTGCTTGTTGGCGACCGCCAGTTCCTGCTGGATGCGATATTCAGCCTCGTTCTGCACCGCGGTCTGTTCGACTTGCGCCGTCTGTGCGCGCATTGCGGCCGTCTTGTTGGCGATGTCGCGCTGCTGCGCCAGTTCCGCCTCGCGCTTGGTGGCTTCGATCGTCAGCGTGGTCTGGCGGGCGACGAGGTCCTGCTGGGCGATATTCACTTCGGTGGTGCGGACGATCTGGTTGCGCTCCTGCTCGCGCTCCCGGGTGATCTTGGTCAGGGTCGTCAGGCCGTGGGCGTCGAAGAAATTGCTGGGATTGAAATGCTTGATGTCGCTCTGGTCGAGCCGCGTCAGCGACACGGACTCGAGTTCGAGACCGTTGTTCTGGATGTCGGCGCCGACCGCTTCCTGCACCGACTTGACGAACGTCGCGCGCTGCTCCTGCAGCTCCTCGAGGTGCATGGTGGCCGCCACCGAACGCAGGCCGTCGACGAATTTGGCTTCGATCAGCTCGCGCAATTCTCCAGCATTGTTGGTGCGGCTGCCCAGCGTCTGCGCGGCGAGCGCGATCGACGAACTGTCGGGTTTGACGCGCAGATAGAATTCGGCGCCGATGTCGACGCGCATGCGATCCTTGGTGATCATCGAATCCGGGCCGCCGCGGGCAACTTCCAGCCGCAGCGTCTTCAGATTGACCGCGGCGACCGAGTGAAACACCGGAAGCACGATCGAACCGCCGTCGAGCACGACTTTCTGGCCGCCAAGGCCGGTGCGGACATAGGCTTCGTCACGGGTGGAGCGGCGGTAGAGTTTGGCGAGCAATAGACCGATAACGAGAACGACTACGACGGCAATAGCGACGGGTACTGCAAGTTCCCACATGTTGTTTAGGCCCTGTCTGAACGTTGTTGCGCAATGAGGTCGTCGGGTGCGGAAATCGCGATGAAGCTCTTCGCGTCACGGTCGACCAGCAACACGCTGGCGCCGACCGGAAGCGGCGTGGATTCGGGACTGGCGCGTGCGACGAGAGAGTGCCAGTTGCCGAAGACATCCTTGAGACGGACGCGGCCGGGTGGTCCCTGGTCGAGCGGCCCGACCGAAACTTCGGCGACACGTCCGATGAAGTCGGCGTTGTCCACCGCGTAGGTCTCGTCGCGCGGAATGATGCGCGCAATGCCGCGGCTGGTTACCCGGATTACGGGAAGACTGAAGCCTGCCGCGGCAATAGCGGCAATCACGACGGGAATCGAAACTCCCACGCCGTGGGCGAGGCCCTGCAGCAAGAAGCCCACGACCGAAAACACGCCGAGCGCCAGCACGATCAGGATCAGGAGCGGCAGTCGCCCTGCGTTGACCCACAGGAACAGGCCGCCCAATCCGTCGCCGCTGTCGACATCGACGGCGACTTCCTTGCCGAAGAGTTCGCCGATCGAGAAGCCGATCAGCATCGCCAGCAGTTCGATGCCGCCGAGCACCACCATGATCCCAGCGGCCACGGCAAAGGGCCGCACGTCCGGCGCCAGCAGGATGTCGGTTAGGGCACTCATTGCTGCGATTTGATCCTTTCAAGGCGGGCCGCGATTTCCTTTTCGCGGTGCAGCCGGTCGAGTTCGTCAAGCTCCTTGTCGCCGGGCGTGCCGGAGGCCGGAACGCCGGTGACGCGTGCGATCGCCGCCATCGCGCGGTCGGGGCTCACTGTTTTAGTCGCGCCAACCGCGCGTCCGGTTTCCTGCGGCGCGTGTTTTGTAAGGCTCGCTTCGAGATCGGCGAGGCGGGTTTCGGCTTCACGTCGCGCGCCAAGCATCGCCTGCAAGGCCTTGGTCTGCTCGTCGATTTCCAGTTCGATGAAGTCCATCGCGCGTTCGAGCGCCGTGCCCTGTGATTCCAGATCAATTTGCCGTGCGACGCCGGCGCGTGCGAGATCCTCGCGGTTTTCTGCAACCGCGAGTCGTATCTTGTCGGTCAGTCCTGCAACCTCCGCGTCAAGCTCTTCCCGGCGTCGCTTGAGGCGGAATTCCTCGGCGCGCGATTTGCCGAGCGCCTGGCGCGCTTCGTCGGCGCCGGCGTCGATTTCGCGGATCGCCTGCTTGACCATCGCTACCTTGTTGCTGCTCTCGGCGCTGTCGATGGTGTCGCTGGCGATGGCGGCAAGAAGCCTGCCCATGCGCGCAAGGATGCCCTCGTGAACCATGGTGTTCTCCTCCGGTTGTGATGCTTTCGATTTGACGGCGATGTGGATTTCGTAGGCGCGGCCGTCCGAGACCAGGTGAGCCGGGAAGGGACTTTCCCAGCCTGCAAGATAGCCGGGGACTTCGAACGGCACCAAGACGCGTCCCTGGACAGTGCTAATCGTCAGTGAAGTTGGACCCTTGATCGCAAACAACTTGTCGTCGAGTGGGATTCTGCGCTCCGCAGCTCCCGCCACATGGTTGGCACGATCGCGCAACCCGAGCGTGACGAGGCGGGCCGGCAGGCCGGTTTCGGTACGGATTCTTTCATAGGCCTGGCCATGAAGGGCAACCAGGTTGGCGCCGACCGGCGCGACCTCGGCGAGGATCTCCATCATCCGCTCGTAGGCGGCAAAGGTCGCCTCGATCGCCGCAATGCCGGCCTCGTCAGGGGCGAGGGCGTAACGCAACGTCGCTGCGGGGGTCTCGGCAGGAAGCTTGATCATGTGGAAACCTTAAAGCACTTCCTGAGTACTTTACAAGTGTCGTACGGTATCATTCTCGTGAACGCCAGATGCAGTTGCAAATGAGTTGCAATAAAGGCTTGGCCTAGTTATCTCTCCAAAATGGACGCACGAACGCCTGACTTGGGCTCTGATGCCCCGGTCGATAGTTTGACCACCACTGACACCACTGCCGCTGGCTGGCGTGCAGACGCCGCCGCGGACGCCCGGAAAAGCCTGCCCGAGGTCCATTCGACCATCGCCGTCCCCTTTGGCGGGCACTGGTCGCGCCGCCTGCTGGCCTTTCTGGGGCCGGGCTATTTGGTCTCGGTCGGCTACATGGACCCGGGCAACTGGGCGACCGACCTCGCGGGCGGCTCGAAGTTCGGTTACACGCTGCTCGCGGTGATCCTGCTGTCAAACCTGATGGCGATCCTGCTGCAGGCGCTAGCCGCCCGGCTTGGCATCGTCACCGACCGCGACCTCGCACAGGCCTGCCGCGCCAGCTTTTCGCGGCCGGTGAACTACCTGCTCTGGATCGCCTGCGAAGCCGCGATCATCGCCTGCGATCTCGCCGAAGTCATCGGCACCGCGATCGCGCTCAACCTGCTGTTCGGCATTCCTCTGATCTGGGGCGCGCTGATCACCGCGCTCGATGCCTTCCTGCTGCTGCTCCTGATGAACAAGGGTTTCCGCTTCCTGGAAGCCTTCGTCGTCTCGCTGCTGATCGTGATCGCGGTCTGCTTCGGGATTCAGATTGCGGCTGCGGCGCCGCCGGTAGCCGCCATCCTGAAGGGGTTTGTGCCGTCGCCCGAGATCGTCACCAATCCGGAAATGCTGTACATCGCCATCGGCATCATCGGCGCCACCGTGATGCCGCATAATCTCTATCTGCACTCCGCGATCGTGCAGACCCGCGCCTATGAGCGCTCGCCTCAAGGTCGTCGCGAGGCGATCAAATGGGCGACGACGGACTCGACGATTGCGCTGATGCTGGCGCTGTTCATCAACGCGGCGATCCTGATCGTCGCCGCCGCCACCTTCTATTCCAGCGGACGCACGGAAGTGGCCGAGATCAGCCAGGCCTACGAACTGCTGTCGCCGTTGCTCGGCCTCGGCATTGCATCGACCCTGTTTGCGGTGGCGCTGCTGGCCTCCGGCCTCAACTCGACGGTGACGGCGACGCTCGCCGGCCAGATCGTGATGGAAGGTTTTCTGAATCTGCGGCTGCCGAACTGGGCGCGGCGGCTCGTGACCCGCGGCATCGCCATCGTTCCCGTCGTGATCGTGACCGCCATCTATGGCGAGCGCGGCACCAGCCAGCTGCTGGTGCTGAGCCAGGTCATCCTGTCGATGCAGTTGCCGTTCGCGGTCATCCCGCTGGTGCGGTTCGTCTCCGACCGCCGCAAGATGGGCGAATTCGTCATCCCCCGCGGCGTCGCCGTGGTGGCGTGGATCGTCGCCGCGATCATCGTCGCGCTGAACGTGAAATTGCTGTTCGAGACGTTTTTTGGGTGAAGCGGCGAGTAGCTAATAGCGAGTAGGGAATGCAGCAATCCATTCGCTATTCGCTACTCGCCATTCGCCCAATCAATCCTGCGGCTCGGACAGCGCTTCGCCCATCGCGTCTACCCGCATCCAGCCTGACGGCGCCAGCCGCTGCTGCGGAAGAAAGCGGCCCTTGTAGTCCATCTTCTTGGAGCCTTCGATCCAGTAGCCGAGATAGACGTAAGGCAGTCCCAGCCGCCGTGCGCGCGTGATGTGATCGAGGATCATGAAGGTGCCGAGCGAGCGGCTCTGCTGCGACGGCTCGAAGAACGAGTACACCATCGACAGCCCGTCGCTGAGCACGTCGGTCAGCGCCACCGCGATCAGGTCCTCACCGCGGCCGGTGATGCCGGTATCGACGCCACGCTTGCGGTATTCGATGATGCGGGTTTCGACGTGGCTGTCCTCCACCATCATGGCGTAGTCGAGCACGGTCATGTCGGCCATGCCGCCGTGGCGGTGCCGCTTGTCGAGATAGGCGCGGAATACCGAATACTGCTCTGATGTCGGCACCGCGCTGCGCTGCTCGCCGACGATGTCGGCATTGCGCGCCAGAACCTTCTTGAAATTGCGCGAGGGGCGGAACTCGTTGGCGACGACGCGCACCGAGACGCAGGCGCGGCACTGGTCGCAGGCCGGGCGGTAGGCAATCGACTGGCTGCGGCGGAAGCCGCCATGGGTCAGCAGGTCGTTGAGGTCGCCGGCCTTGTCGCCGACCAGATGCGTGAACACCTTGCGCTCGTGCCGGCCCGGCAGATACGGGCAGGGGGAGGGCGCCGTCAGGTAAAATTGGGGGGTGTCACGCGAGTGCTGGGTCACGTCAGGTCGTCACGCCTCTGAAACAATCACACTACATTCGCGCTCCGGAGCTTAACGGTCAATTGGTTTACCGCGGGTCAATAAGTTCGCGCCGCCGGAGTCACCTGGGTGCGGACCGAACTGTTGATGACCACGGTTCCCAGGATGATGTCGTGCAGCAGCCGGCGGCGGCCGTCGAGCAGGCCGACCAGCAGCACCAGCGGCGTCAGGAACGAGATCGAGACCCAGAACAATACGGCATGCGTCGCCCCGAGCACGAAATAGCCGGGCGCGCCGTACCAGGTGCGCAGCTCCAAGTCCATCGCCCGCATCCCCATGGTAGCCGAGTGGGGACCCCCGATCGAGGCGCCGTAATAGACGATGGCCCAGACCACCGTCGCCGGCCACGCCAGCCAGAACAGCATCCAGCCAAGGCCGAGCGTGATCACGCCGAACACGGCGATGAAAATGTAGCCGAGGATGACCGGTACCGTCAGCACGACCAGGTCGATCAGGAACGCAAACACCCGCCGCGTCAGCACGCTGCGAAACAGTTCCGGCTGCATATTCGGATCGAACGCATGCGGCCGCACCCCGCCATCATTCCGCCATGAGCCGTCATTGCCAGAGCCGCTGTAAGACATGGTCCGTCCTCCGAATATCCCGAGGAAACATGGGAACCGACCGCGCGGTCGCAAGAGCCTGTGACCATTCACAGCGTAATATTCGGTGGGATGCGGTGGCAAAATATTTCCGTCGTCCCGGCGAACGCCGGGACCCATAATCACAGCCGCCGATCGAAGCAAAGGCAACTGGCCCCATCGCCCCATTGATGGGCCGCGGCGTATGGGTCCCGGCGTTCGCCGGGACGACGAGAGCGAGTGCCTAGCCGCCCGCCTTGATCTTCTCCGCCGCCTTCGGCGCGAAATACGTCAAAACCCCGTCGGCGCCGGCGCGCTTGAAGGCGAGCAGGCTTTCCATCATCGCGCGGTCGCCGTCGATCCAGCCGTTGTTGGCGGCGGCGGCGATCATCGCGTATTCGCCGGACACCTGGTAGGCGAAGGTCGGCATCGAGAAATTGTCCTTCACGCGGCGGATGACGTCGAGATAGGGCATGCCCGGCTTGACCATCACCATGTCAGCGCCTTCGGCAATGTCGAGTTCGACCTCGCGCAGGGCTTCATCGGAATTGGCGCTGTCCATCTGGTAGGTGCGCTTGTCGCCGGTCAGCGTCTTCGCCGAACCGATGGCGTCGCGGAACGGGCCGTAGAAGGCTGAAGCGTATTTCGCGGCGTAGGCCATGATCTGCACGTCGAGGTGACCTGCCTCGTCCAGCGCCTCGCGGATCGCGCCGACCCGGCCGTCCATCATGTCCGAGGGCGCGATGACGTCACAGCCGGCCTCCGCCTGCACCAGCGCCTGCTTGACCAGCACCGCCACCGTCTCGTCGTTGAGGATCCTGCCATCCTCGAGCAGCCCGTCATGGCCGTGGCTGGTGAAGGGGTCCAGCGCGACGTCGCAGAGCACGCCGATCTCGGGGAATTCCGTCTTGATCGCGCGCACCGACTGGCAGACCAGGTTGTCCGGGTTAAGCGCCTCGGAACCGGTCTCGTCGCGCAGGGACGGTTCGGTGTAGGGGAACAGCGCGATGCAGGGGATGTTCAGCTTCATCGCGCGTTCGGCGTCGCGCACCACCTGGTCGACGGTGAGGCGCTCGACGCCGGGCATCGAGGCGATCGGCGTGCGCGCATTGTTGCCGCCGACCACGAACAGCGGCCAGATCAGGTCGTCGGTGGTGAGCACGTTTTCACGCACCAGCCGCCGCGCCCACTCCGACTTCCGATTACGCCGCGGGCGGATGGCGAGGTCGAGCGGATGGGAGGCCAAGGCGGTTTTGGCGTCGGTCTGCCGCCGCGTCGCGTCGCGCATTTCGATCGGGCGCCCGAATTTGATCGCCATGTGATGGGTACTCCTGAGGCGGCGGGATGGATTTGGATTTGTTCCAGTTCTAGCACCTTGAAGGTGCCCCGTCACCGCGCCTTGATCCATCTCATCAGCAATTGATTTTACCGTCCCGGCGGGCCAAGAGTGCGGCCATGACGACATTCCAGCATACGTCGCGCCTTGATTCCGTGGTCGGTGAGCAGGTCGGCTACCAGATCCGCTTCCAGGTCGGCTTCCATGTCTGACACTTCGGCGCGCGACAGAGCCAGGGACGGTGCGATGTCGGTGGCGGCGATGTCGTCCGAGCGCATCGAGACCGACGACAATGTGTGGACGCGGCGGCTGGTGCTGTTTCTGCGCGTCATGGCTGTCATCTCGATCATGAAGGGCCTCTACCACTGGGCGCAGGTGACCGGCTTCGTCGGCGGCGAGGAGGAGGCGTTCGAGAACCAGTCGATGGCCTGGCAGACCGCGACCGTCTATTTCGCCGTGATCGAACTCGTCGCCGCGGTCGGGCTGTGGCTTGCGACACCGTGGGGCGCCGTGGTCTGGCTCACGACCGTGGTGTCGATGGCGGTGATCGAATTGATGTTTCCGGGCATCTATGGCGGCAGTCTCGTGGTCGTGGGCCTCGAGGCCGTAATGCTGGCGGCCTATCTCGTGCTGGCATGGATGGCCGCGCGCGAACGGCCGCCGTAGCAGGCGGCTCGCGCCACGCGATGCGAGGGCGGGTGTTTGCTGTTGCGCCGCAGCGACAGCTCGGCGGAATGCGGCCAGCAGGGTCCATTTGCCTGTTCGTATGCGCGCAGTGAGAAGACGGACTTTGCCCTCTCTGTTAGGTCGCGATCACAGACCGCGTTTCCCGAACTCTTCCCGGCGACCGCTTCTGTGGGACCGCCGTCGGGGCCGATTTCTGGTTCTTGGCACATTTGCCAGTCGGCTTTGCGCCGGCCGACGGCGGGCCGGCTTTTTGTAAAGTGAGCGTGGAGGGCGCCCGTTTGCGCCGTTGCTCGCGCCTGCGGGCCGCGTTCGCCGTGCGATCCGAAAAAACTTGAATTAATTTCGCCGGTAATCTTTCAGTCACCGTACGGATTTCGCCACATCCGTTACGCGAGCCTTTCGATTTCGGCCCGAGCTGTTTTGGAATGCGACAGGACGGGCAGACGAAGCGTGAACATCGGCCTGCCAGCCTCAATGAAAAGTTGCGAAAAGTCCTTTATTCATGGGCTTAATCGACGATTCACCGTCTTAAATTCATGATCTCTTTATTCTCTTATTTAAGCGGATCTTCAAACCGCCCCCTTAAGTTGAAGCTATCAGGCGGGACCAAAGTTTCGTCGAAATAAGTCGAAAATCGACTACAGGGGAAGTGTCATGATCAAAGCCGTTGCAACGGCGGTGGAAACCGCTGAGCGCGCTCCGGGAGCTCCGGTTCAGCCGCTCTATCTGGAAGCGCTGACGTTGGTGGAACGTCTGCACCGCCGGCTGCTCGACGTCATCAAGGATGAATTCGATCGCCGCGGCCGCGCCGATATCAACTCGGTGCAGGCGCTGCTGCTCTACAATATCGGCGACAAGGAGCTGACCGCGGGCGAACTGCGCACGCGCGGTTACTACCTCGGCTCCAACGTCTCCTATAATCTGAAGAAGCTCGTCGAGCTCGGCTTCCTGGATCATCAGCGCTCGCGCGTCGATCGCCGCTCGGTCCGCATCCGCCTGACCCCGCAGGGCCAGGAAATCCGCAAGATCGTCGACGCGCTCTATCAGAAGCACGTCAAGACGGTGGAGCAGGTCGGTGGCATCTCGAACGAGGAGTTCGCCACCCTGAACAAGTCGCTGCACCGGCTCGAGCGGTTCTGGACCGACCAGATCCTGTATCGGCTCTGAGAATTTCAAGGAAATCTGCAGTCCGCCTTACGGCCAAGCCGGCCGCTTAAAAGACCGGCAGCTAAAGGCGGACAGATCGACTGGCAAGGCAGCAAGTCTTGCTCGAGACGCATCGGACCCGATCTTCCGGTTCCGGTGCGTCTTGTTTTTGGCCCACCCGGAATTGCCGATTTCGGGATAAGGGCGGCCAGATGGGTGCCGGTTTTTCGGCCTGCAATCGGCCGTTTTCCGGACATGGAACCATTTCCGCATTTGCGCATTCTCGTCTCTGTCACGGCAGAGGTGAGGCATGCTGGTCGAACGCGGTTTGCAGGTCATGAATGTCGAGGTGGTGGGCGACGCCTACGCCATCGCCTCGAACTATCTGTGCAGGACCGGAGCCATCGCCGATGCCTTTTCCACCGATGAACGGCTGCTCGAAATCATCGTGCGGATGTTCCAGCACGGCGAATACAACAGGCTCAGGCTCGCCAACAAGGCGATCGCCAAGTTCGAAGCCGGCACATCGGCCTGACCGCATCACATCAATCAGGAGAATTCCATGCAAGCGGCCATCGATCGCATCATGCATACCTATGACCTGCTCGTGAACCGCACCACCGCGGCAAGCGACGAGGCACGCGCCAAGGTGACGGACTACGTCGCCACCCTGGTGCAAGCGGGCGAAAAGGATACGCACCGCCTGACGGTCTGCGGGCTGACCTATCTGCGCCAACTCGACGGCAGCAACGATCCGGTCAAGGCCGGATATACCGGCCTGTAGGCACCAGCCCTCTGCAATAGCGCGAGCACGGCGTCGGGATTCGCGCTATGGATAGCGCGGATCGATGTTCTGGTCTTCACGATCGGATGGAGGCTCCGCCATGGCTTCAATTAACCGCCGCCTGTTCCTGTCGCTGGCCGCGCTCGTTGTGCCGGCTTCCGCCTTCGCACATCACGGCTGGGGCGGATATGACACGTCGAAATCGTTCACCGTCACCGGCAAGATCCTGAAATCGACCTTCGAGAATCCGCACTGCGAGATCGAGATGGAGGTCGACGGCAAGCGCTGGCATTTCATCCTGGCGCCGCCATCGCGCATGCAGGCGCGCGGCGCGACCGCCGACATGGTCGCGCCTGGCAAGACCTGTACGGTGTTCGGCTATCCTCACACCACGAAGCCGGACGAGGCGCGCATCGAATACATCGTGCTCGACGGCAAGCGCATCGAACTGCGGTAGCATTCCGTGGAGCACCAGGCGGGCCCATCGATTTTCCTCAGCCTGCAGGAAAGCGCGCTGGGCCACGCCATGCGCGCGTCGCCTGCGCTTTATCCCGCGGTCGAGATCCTGCACATCATTGGGTTCGTGGTGCTGGTGGGCTCGATCCTGGCGCTCGATTTGAGGCTGCTGGGACTGGGACGCGCGATCGCGATCAAGCCGATGGCGCAGTTGCTGTTGCCGATGTCGCGCGCGGGCTTCGTGCTCGCGATCGGCATGGGGTTCCTGCTGTTCAGCGCCGACGCGTCGCATGTCGTGAAAAATCCAGCGTTCCAGGCCAAGCTGCTGCTGCTTGCGGCGGCGCTGGTCAACATCGTGATCGCGCATGCCGGCGCATGGCGCCATGTCGAGCGCTGGGGCGATGAAGCCCCCGGCGCAGCCAAAGCCACGGCGCTCGCATCGCTCGTGCTGTGGCTCGGCGTCATCTGCGCGGGCCGTCTGATCGCATACCTCTGAGGGAGGCCCGCCATGTCCCGCGTGCGCATCGCCGTCCTCGCAATCTTTCTCTGCTTGTGCTGTGCGGTAGAGGTCGCCCGCGCTGACGATGCCGCCAATGCCTGGAAGGCGTTGCGAGCGGGCGGCCACGTCGCGTTGATGCGTCACGCCGAAGCGCCGGGCGGCTTCGGCGATCCGCCGGGATTTCGTGTCGACGACTGCGCCACGCAGCGCAACCTCAGCGCCAGGGGGCGGACGGATGCGGAAAAGATCGGCGCGCGCCTCAAATCGGAAGGCATTGCGTTCGAGAAAGTCCTGAGCTCGCCGTGGTGCCGCTGCATCGATACCGCCAGGCTGTTGAACCTCGGCCCCGTCGCGACGGAAGCGACCTTCGGCAATGTCGTCGTGCTGCGTGATCAACGCGATTCACTCACCGCGGGCGCCCGCGCGCTGATCGGCAAGTGGACCGGGCAGGGCAACCTGCTGATCGCGACGCACGGCGCGAATATTCAGGCGCTGACGGGCATCTCGCCGGCCAGCGGCGAGATCGTCGTGGTCCGCGGTGGAAGCGGCGGCGCCGAACCGGTCGGTCGCCTGAGATTGGACTAAGCGCCGGTTGTTCGGTCCGCGACCTTCAGCGCGCTTCCGCCCTCGCGTCTTTCGAATGACGAGTGCGGCTCAAGCGTACGGCGAAGTCGTGTGGTCCCGACGTCGCGGTGCTGGCGTCAAGTTCGCGAGAGGTGTCCCGCCGGCGACAGTGGCAAAAGAGCCGTTCACTGGGGAGAGCACGAAGTAAGCCGTAAAGCCATCGCGCAGGGAAGGCCGGAGTGTTTCCGCTGAACCTGTATGCTCGTGTGCGCGTTTTTTAGTGCGCGAATGCACGCGAGACCGCGGGTGCAGCGTGCACCCGGTCTTCTCTGCGCCCTCTATTTCCGGAGGGAGCGAACGAAAATGCAGACCTCGGGCAAAACATGTCGCGAGATCGCGAAGTCACATCCAGTTGTCATCCCCGCGCAGGCGGGGAGATGGATTCACGTTTGAAGTGCAACGGTTGATTTGAGGAGAGAGAATGCTTCGGTTGGGGTTTTGAAGTCGAGGCATTTTCGCGGCGTCTCATTGTAAATTTGA
>JAESGW010000161.1_pt1 | contig 141901 bp, 141 predicted proteins | sample 9269791 | NCBI WGS metagenome assembly JAESGW01 (sample SAMN16773120, study PRJNA677053) | algae metagenome | isolation source: Aphanocapsa lilacina HA4352-LM1 and co-occurring heterotrophs from near cave... | place: USA: Maniniholo cave, near Haena, Kauai, HI | collected 2009-07-28
CTTCGAACTCGGGATCGACGACGGGGTCGGGACGATAGGCGGTGATGACGCGCCCGCCCCATTCGCCGCTGGCATTGGCGGCGCGGATCACGCCATGATGTTCGAGCGTGTCGATCGGGCTTTCGGTAGTCGCGATCACTTCGATGCGGTAGCGGTCGAACAGCGCACGCGGGCGAAAGGCGTCGGTCGCGAGCGCTTCGGTGATGCGGTCGTAATAAAGGTCCGAGGTTTCGGCCGAAAATTGCACGTCGAACCCGAAGGCTTCGGCGAACACCCAATCCATCCACATCCGCGACGGTGTGCCGCGGAAGAGATGGTAATTTTGCGCGAACAGCCGCCAGCTTGTCCGCGGGTCAGCGTCCGGGTTCCGGATGCCGAGCGCATCGAGAGGGATGCCCTGCGAGTAGAGCATGCGGAATATATAATGGTCGGGGTGGAGCAGCAGCTCCGCCGCATTGCCGAAGGAGGCATTGCCCGCGAACCACGCCGGATCGGTGTGCCCGTGCGGGCTGATGATCGGCAGGTTCGCCACTTCCTTGTAGAGCCGGCGCGCGATGTCGCGCTGCGCCGGATCGGACGGAAAGAGGCGGTCGGGGGAAAGCAACAACGGCCGCGGCATCGGATCAGGCTTTGCTTTCGACGGTCACCGGCGCGAGGCGCGGACTGAGGAGGTGGATCGCCAGCACGGCGAGGAAATAGACCGTCGTGCACGCGGCGAAAATGAAGGTGTAATTGCCCCCCGTCGCATCGAGCACCAGCCCGGTCGACTTCGCCATGATCATCCCGCCAACGCCGCCCGCGAAGCCGCCGAGCCCGATCACCGATCCGACCGCGCGTTTGGGGAACATGTCGGGCGGGATCGACAGGAGCGTCGACGAAAACGCCTGATGCCCCGCGAGCGCGAGACCGATCAACACGACCGCGAGCCACATATTGTCGAGCCCCGTGACGAACAGCAGAGGCAGGACGAAACAACCGGCGATCGCCATCGTCACCTTGCGTGCAAAATTGACGCTGTGGCCCTGCTGGATCAGTTTCGACGAGGTCCAGCCGCCAAAGATGCTGCCGACATCGGACAGCAGATACATGATGACCATCGGCAGCAGCACGACCTTGAGATCGACGTCATAGGTCGAGCTGAAATATTTGGGCAGCCAGAAGAGCATCAGGAACCAGACGGGATCGATAAGGAATTTGGCGACTGCGAACGCCCACGCCTCGCGCTTGGTGACGATCCGGCCCCAGCCGATGCGTTCGACCTGTTCGGGCGGATCATGCTCGATCCACGCGAGTTCGGCCTCGCTGACCTTCCCGCTTTCGCGCGGGTTGCTGTAGAGCCAGAGCCAGAGGATCAGGAGAAGGACGCCGAAGGCGCCGGTGTAGATGAAGGTTTCGCGCCAGTCGAAGCCGAGCACGCGCATGAACAGCGCAACGGTCGGCGCGGTCAGGATCACGCCGATCGTCGTCGCGCTGTTGACCCAGCCGATCGCGTAGGAGCGTTCCTTTTGCGGGAACCATTCGCTCGATGCGCGAACGACCGCGGGGAAATGTCCCGCCTCGCCGACGCCGAGGATGACCCGCGCCACCATGAAGGAGGCGATCGACCCCGCGAAACCATGCGCGATATGGCCGATCGTCCAGATCGAAATGGCGATGCTGTAGCCGATCTTGGGCCCGAAACGGTCGATCAGCCAGCCCATAGCCAGGAAACCCAGCGCATAGGCGGCCTGGAAGGCGGTGACGATGTTGCCATAGTCATTCTCGCTCCAACCAAGCTCGGTGCCGAGCGTCGGCGCAAGCAGGCCGAGCATGGTGCGATCGATATAATTGACCGTGGTCGCGGCGAACAGCAGCGCGACGATCAGCCAGCGGTAGCGGCCGGACCTTGGCACCGGCACCGCCGCACCTCCGTCTGCGAATGCCTGTGCCATAAACCTCTCCCATTATGTTGCTTTAGTAGCTTTTGATCGAGCAGCCGACGCGGATTTTTCCGTCGAACAGCGCTTCAGCGCGCTGGCCGGGCCTGATTTCATGAATACCGGTGATCGCGCCCGCGGACACCCACGTCCCGGGTGAAATAGCTATGCCGCGCGCGCGCAATATGTCGATCAGGAAGAGCGCCGATCCGAACGGGCCATCGAGCATCGCCTCCATCGTCGCCGCGCCGACGGCTTCGCCGTCGATCGCCATTTCGACCGGCATGCGGATCAGGTCGGCACCTTGCCAATCGGCGATCGACGGGCCGAGGATCAGCCCCTTGTTGTTGCCATAGTCCGACGCGGTGACCGCGGGGCCGTGGCGGTTGATTTCGGGAAAGGGCGAGCTTGCGATCTCGATGCCCGTGCGGACGTCGGCGATGCACTCGCGCACGCTGTCGATGTCATAATCGCGCGTGCCGACGTCGCCGAAGCAGAGCAGAACCTCGGCCTCGGCCGCAGCGAAGCCGTCAGCATAAACCGGCATCACCGGATCGGCGGCGCCATCGAAGATTTCGTCCGCGAAGATCGGGCCGGTCAGGCGGTTGCGGCCATAGCGATCGACGAGCTCGGCGGCGATTCGCCCGACCTTCCATCCGCCGATGCGCCGGCCGTCGAGCGCGATCGCGCTGTCCTGGATCGCATAGGCTTCAGCCATCGTCTGCGGCATCGCGCCGGGATAGACGGTAAGCGGTGTCTTTCCCGCGCGTGCGTCGATTAGTGCACGCGCCACATTCTGTTGATCGCTTGTCGCCAGCATCTTTCTCATTTCCCTCTTCCGCGAAGCGGTGTAAGAGACACCGGTGTCAAAGGCAAGCGAATATCAGATGTATGACAAATTACTCCGCCATGCCGGGTGCTGTTGAGCGGCGATGAGCGACAACAGCCGAATCCATGCGATCCGCGTCCATGACGTGGACAATGTCGCGACGGTGATTGCCGATATCGCGGCAGGCGCCCCCCTGTTCGCCGACAGCGATCTTCGCGCATCGGTTGCCGTGGGGCGCGGGCACAAGATCGCCCTCGCGCCGATCGCGCACGGCGAAGCGGTGATCAAATATGGCTTCCCGATCGGAACCGCGACCGCCGACATCGCGCCGGGCGACCATGTTCACAGCCACAATCTGGCGACCGCGCTCGGCAGCGATGGCGACTATCATTATGGGCCGGGCGCCAGCGAAGCGACACCAGATGCCAAACCGGCACCGACATTCAGCGGCTATGTCCGCCCCGACGGCCGCGTCGGTACACGCAACGAAATCTGGATCCTTCCGACTGTCGGCTGCGTCGGCAATCTGGCCGCGCGCGTTGCGCGGATCGCGGGCGCGCGCCATGCGGGGGCCGTCGACGGGGTTCATGCGTTCAAGCATCCCTTTGGCTGTTCGCAGCTTGGCGACGATCTGGGACATACGCGGGCGTTGCTCGCGGCGCTCGCGCAGCATCCCAATGCCGGCGGGGTGTTGATCGTCGGACTGGGGTGCGAGAGCAATCAGCTCGGCGCGCTGATCGAGCTGATCCCGGCCGAACGCCGCGCGCATATCCGCACGCTGTCGGCACAGGCGGTCGAGGATGACGAGGCGGCGTGCCTCGCGCTGGTCGACGAGCTGGTCGCGGGCTGCGCCGACACCCCGCGCCGCGACGTGCCGCTGTCGCAGCTGGTGCTCGGAGTGAAGTGCGGCGGCTCCGACGGCCTGTCGGGGCTGACCGCGAACCCGCTCGTCGGACGCATGGCGGATGCCGTCGCGGCGGCGGGCGGCAAGGTCATCCTGACCGAAATCCCCGAGATTTTCGGCGCCGAACAGCTGCTGATGGGCCGTGCGATATCGCGCGCGGTGTTCGACGACACCGCCCGGCTGGTGCGGGATTTCAAGGACTATTTCATTCGCAACGGCGAGCCGGTGAGCGAGAATCCTTCTCCCGGCAACATCGCGGGCGGGATCACCACGCTCGAGGAAAAGTCGCTCGGCGCGGTGCAGAAGGGCGGCAAGGTGCCGGTGGTCGATGTCCGGCGTTACGGCGGCGAAGCGACGCTGCCGGGGCTGACGCTGCTCGAAGCGCCGGGCAATGACGCGGTCTCGTCGACCGCGTTGACCGCGGCGGGGGCGACGATCATCCTGTTCACCACCGGCCGCGGAACGCCGCTCGGCTTTCCGGCGCCGACGCTGAAGATCGCGTCGAACAGCGCGCTGGCGCAGCGCAAGGCGGGATGGATCGACTTCGATGCGGGGGCGGTGCTCGATGCGGGCTTCGACAGCGCGGCGGACGCGCTGCTCGACCTGATCGCCGCGACCGCATCGGGCGCCGTGACGTGCTCCGAGAAGAATGAGGAACGCGATATCGCGATCTGGAAATCGGGCGTGACGCTTTAGTCGAGCGCGCGGAAAGTGAAGTTCCGAAAACGCGCCTCGCCCTGCCCCGCCGAATAGAGACCGGGGCGCAGCATCAAGAACCCGCCGCGCACATTATGGTGATAGCCCGACACCTCCATGCCGCGGTCGAAGCGCACCCAGGTCTTCCCGCCGTCGCCGCTGGTGTCGTAGGTGATAATGTGGCGGTCGTTGGTGACGCGCATGCGCATGCGTGCCCCGTGCGGATTGACGGGACGCGCGCGTTCGATGCCATATTGGTGCGTGACGAAGCGCTCGCCGTCGAAGCCGAGCCCGCAATAGAGCCTCTCGTCATAGAAGAGAATCAGCCCCGCGGTGCCGCCGGGCGCGATCTCGATATCGCATTCGAAGCGGTACGCCTGATCGCCCGCGATCAGCAGCAAGGGCGATGAATCGACGGGCGCCTTGCCGCGCGCCGCCAGTATCAGTGCGCCATCCTCGACGCGCGCGCGGCTGCGCTCGTCGGCGGCGGGCTTGAAGAAATTCCATTTCGCGCCGAGCGCTAGCTCCGAGAAATCGTCCGACAGCGCCATGCCGTGCGGGCCCGCGATCGTGCCGCCCCTGGGTTTCGCGATCGGCCGCGACAGGTCGCCGCCCTTCATGCGGAACCAGCCGTCACCGGTCCATTCGATCGGATCGAGCAAAGCCTGGCGGCCCAATGTCCAATAGCCATTTTCGAAGCCGTGATAGACGCTCCACCAGTCGCCCGCGGGTCCCTCGACGAGCGTCGCATGGCCGCGCGACCACCATTTTTCGGCCGCAGACGTCGTGCGGACGAGCGGGTTCGCGGGGCAGTTCTCCCACGGCCCGTGGATCGATTTCGAGCGTGCGGCGATGACCATATGGCCGGTCGGCGGGCCCGCGGTGCCGCCGACCGCGGTGATCATGTAATAATAGTCGCCGCGCCGCGTGATCTTCGGCCCCTCGGGCGCGAAGCCTTCGACGACCCAGTCGGCGGGATAGCGCCACGGATCATAGACATGCTCGGGCGCGCCGATGCGCGACAGGCCGTCGTCGGACAGGCGCACGCGGTCGCCGCCCGACAGGAACAGCCAGCGCGACCCGTCTTCGCCAACCGCATGGCCGGGGTCGATATGATTGGGCAGGCCGAGGTCGACAGGCTCGCTCCACGGCCCCTCGATCCGGTCGGCCCAGATCACCCAGCTGGTGTTCGGGCCTTTCGTGGGGATGTAGAGATAATAGCGGCCCTTGTGCTTGCACAGTTCGGGCGCCCAGACCGAGCCGATATTCTTGTGGAGCGCGGGGCCGATCGGGCGCCAGTTCACCAGGTCGCGCGAATGCCAGATGACCAGCCCCGGATAGGAGTCAAAGGTCGAGAAGGTCATATAATAATCGGCGCCGTCCTTCAGGATCGACGGATCGGGATGGTCGCCGGCCATGATCGGGTTGAGGAAGCGCCCGTCGCCGAGATCGGCCTTGCGCTGGGCGTCGAAGCCCTTGGCCCAGGCCGGAACGGGAGCCGAGGGCGCGGCCGTCGCCCATGCGGCGGGCGCGGCGAGGCCCGACAGGCCGGTCGCGAGCAGGCCGCTCCCGGCGAGTTTCAGCATATCGCGGCGATCGGTCACGCGTCTCTCCTCAAAAAAAGAAAGGCCCGGTCCCCTGAAATCGGAAACCGGGCCTCACCGGGACGAACCCGTCCGCGTCAGATCTTGACGCGCGCGCCGAACAGGAAGGTACGGCCGAAGTGGTTGTTCTCGTAATTGCGGTCGGCATCGATATCGGTGAAGCGATAGCGATATTCGTCGGTCAGGTTGATGCCCTCGACCGAAATTTCGATATTGTCGGTGATCGCGTAACGGACCGAGGCGTCGACGTTGATCGTCGAGCCATAGCCTTCGAAGACGTTGCCGGTGCCGCTGTTCGCGTCGGCATAGCGGCTGCGATAGCTGACCGAGGCGCGCGCGCTGAACTTGCCGTCGTCATAATAGAGCGTGCCGTTGTAGGCGCGCTTCGACAGGTTGAAGAGCGTGCCGTTGCGGATCGCGCCGACGTTGGCGCCGCCCGGGACGATCGACGGGCCGGCGACCGAATAGTCGGCGTCCGAGTCGACATAGGTCGCGTTCACGATGCCGCCGAAGTTCGACAGGAAACCCGGCAGGAATTTGAACGGCGCCTGCAGCGAGACTTCGATGCCTTTCAGCTTTGCGCCTTCGCCGTTGCCGATCGAGTTGATCGTCCAGATCTGGCCCTCGGGATTGATCGACGCGGGGCTGCTCGGCGGGATGATCGACGTCGGCAGGCCGGTCGAGGCAAAGGTGCCGCTGGTCGTCGTCGCGACCGGGAAGCTGGCGATGTCCTTCTTGAACAGCGCGACCGAGAAGATCGACTGCGGTGCGAAATACCATTCGAACGCGAGGTCATAGGCGGTCGCGCGGAACGGATCGAGGAACGGATTGCCGTAGTTGATGCGATAGTTGAACCCGTCGACCGTCCCGCCGGGGGTCAGATTGCCGAGCGTCGGGCGCGTCATCACATCGGCGACCGCCGCACGGATGATGATGTCGTCATGCGGGAACAATGCAAGGTTCATCGACGGCAGCCAGTCTTCATAGCTGCGTTCGACCGTCACCGCCGCGCCGCTGCTGAGCCCGCTCGACGTCTGGTCGGTGTGGACGTAGCGCACCCCGGCGTTCAGCGCATAGCGCAGGCCGCCAAGCTCGCCCTTGGCATCGAACTGCAGATAGCCGCCGGTAACCTCTTCGCGCACCGCGCGGTTGTTGCCGGCGTCGACCGCGGCGACGCGGTCGTAAAGCTTGGTGAAGGCGGTCGTCGCGTCGAGATTGGCGACCAGCCACTCGGTCGTCGTGCCCGACGGCTGGCCCGCCTTGCCGAGCGTGAACAGCTCGGCGAGCCCCGAGTTGACCGGGAAGCCGTACACCGCGGCCGGCCCGAAGGCCGCCGACGGCGAGCAGGCGAGCGTGCCGAGGACGCGGTCGACGCCGCCGTTGCCGCACACGACGGTGTCGCGCGTGAAGGCGATGCTGGCGAAGTCGAAGCGGCGATAGACGCCGCCCGCCTTGACCGTGAAATCGTCGCTGATGTCCCATTCGGTGCGCAGCTGCGCGGTGCGGAACTTGTTCGCGACCTCCGACGGGCGGTCGCGGATTTCGGCAAGCTGGAAATTCGCCGGATTGGTGACGCTGGTGCCGAAGGTCAGCAGCGGATTTTTCATGTCGCTATAGTCGTAGCGATAATCCTGCGCATCGCGGTCGTCGAAGACGATCGTCGTTTCGAGCGGGATCGATGCGGTCGATTTCGACAGGCCGCCGAGCAGGGTGAAGCGGAACGTATCGCTGACATCCTGATCCCACGTCGCGCCGACCTGATAGAATTCGGTCTTCGCCTTGCGCAGATAATGTTCGGTGCGCACCCACGCGTCGTCGAGCGTCGCCGAGATCAGATTATTGTCGCCGTCGATTTCATAGTCGCTGACGTTGATCGAGCGTTCGTTGCTGCGCAGCAGCACCTCGGCCCAACGCTCGCGGCGCTGGTGCTTGAAGCGCGAATACAGGCCGTCGAGCGAGATTTTGGTCGCATCGCTCGGCGCGAACTGGATCGACCCGGTGATGCCAAGGCGCTTTTTGTCGTGCGCGATTTCGCCGTAGCGCGGGATGCGCGGATGGAAGGCGAGCGCGACTGAATCGCAAGCCGCGCTTGGCCTATAGGTGCCGCCCGAATTGGCGGTGGTCCAGCACGGCGTACCATTGACCGAGTCGAAGCGCGCCTGCGCCCAGCGAACCGAATTGTTGCCGAGTTCGAGCGTCTTCTGGTCCGAATAGGCGGCCGACACCGCAAAGCCGAGCGTGCCCGCATCGTTCACCCAGCTGAGCAGTCCGGCGACGCGCGGGCCGACGTTCTCCGACAAGTCATTGTAGCTGCCCTGCGCCGACAGCGCGGCGGTGAAGCCGCCCTTTCCGGCGAGCGGGTTGCCGGTGTTGAGGTCGACGACGGCGCCCAGCGAGCCTTCGTCGAGTTCGGCCGACGCGGTCTTGTGGACGACGATCGAGCTGAACAGCTCGGAGGCGAAGACGTTGAAGTCGAACGCCCGGTCGCGGTTCGCCGACGCGCCGTCGGTCGAGGTCGCGACGGTTTCGAGCCCGTTGACGCGGACGCGGGTGAACTGCGAGCCGAGCCCGCGCACGGTGATGCCGCGGCCTTCGCCGCCATCGCGCTGGATCGTGATGCCGGGAATGCGCTGCAGCGATTCGGCGAGGTTCTGGTCGGGAAATTTGGCGATGTCCTCGGCGACGATCGCGTCGACCGCGGCGACCGACTCGCGTTTGACGTTGAGTGCTGCGCCCAATGAGGCGCGGAAACCCGTGACGACAATCTCGTCCTCGCTCGCCACCGCTTCATCGGCGGCCGCAGCGGCGTCCTGCGCCCAGGCCGGCGAGGCCGCCAGCACGGCAAGCGATGCGCCGCACGCCAGCCGGGTCAAAGCGCGAACGCTGCGCATTGCATGAATAACCATTATCATCCTCCCTTGTGCCCCGTTGCCCCCGCTCGCGCAAGGAATGACACCGGTTACTTCACTGGATAGAACAGTTTTGCGAACCGCTTTATCCGTCGATCTGTCAGAGAGTGATGACAGGCGGCCGGCATATGCGGCGGACCCGATCAAACCCTCTCCCTTGGAAATATTTTCTCGTTGACCGATTGGGGTAACCGGTGTCAGAAAGATTGCGGATTGCGGCGAACATGTCAATACCCCAAAGAATAGGAGAGACAGGATGACCAAAAAGCCCTGGATAACCGCGCTTTTCCTGGCCCTTAGCCTGTCATCCGGTTCGGCGATCGCGGCCGATGCGGCGCCGCTCGCTTTCCCCGGCGCGGTCGGTCCGGCGGCAGAGACCCCGGGCGGACGCGGCGGACAGATATTGCGTGTGACGACGCTCGCGCCCGACGGGCCGGGGTCGCTGAAGGCGGCGATCGAGACGCCGGGGCCGCGCATCATCGTGTTCGAGGTCGGCGGCGTGATCGACATGGGGCGCCGGGCGATCGAGATCAAACATCCGTTTCTGACCATCGCCGGACAGACCGCGCCCGGACCCGGCATCACGCTGATCCGCACCGGCATCGATGTGAAGACGCACGACGTCGTGATGCGTCATCTGCGCATCTACACCGGCGTCGACGGCCAGCCGAAGCGCAGCGGGTGGGAGGCCGACACTTTCTCGACCGTCGCGGCGCATAATGTCATCGTCGATCATTGCACGCTCATGTGGGGGATCGACGAAAATATGTCAGCGTCGGGGCCGCGTTTCACCGGCAAGACGGTGGAAGACTGGCGCAAGGGCACCAGCCACAACATCACCTTCTCGAACAATCTCGCCGCCGAGGGCCTCGCCGACGCGAGCCATCCGAAGGGCGAGCATAGCAAGGGATCGCTGATCCACGACAATGCGACGGGGATCGTCTTTTACCGCAACGTCTGGGCGCATAATGTCGAGCGCAACCCGCTGATCAAGGGCGGCGGGCAGGCGCTGATGATCAACAATTTGATCTATAATCCGCAGCACCGCGCGGTGCATTATAACCTCATGAACCTCGAATGGGTCGGGCATGATTATGTGGCGGGGCAGATCACCGCGGTCGGCAATGTGATGCGCGGCGGCAACGACACCGACGCGGGCCTGCCCTTCCTGATGCTCGGCGGCGACGGCGACCTCGAATATTATGGCAAGGATAATCTGGCGGTCGATCGCCACGGCCAGCCGCTTCCCGAGTTCGGCCGCTATGGCGAGACGCAGGCCAAGCTGATCCGCGCCAAGGCGCCGCTGGCGCCGGTCGGCGGTTACAATATCCTCCCGGTGCGCGGCGTCGAAACCTCGGTGCTCGCGACCGCCGGCGCGCGGCCGTGGGCGCGCGATGCCGAGGAGATCCGCGTGCTCTTCTTCGTCGCCGAAGGGCGCGGTGCGGTGATCGACGACGAAAAGGAAGTGAGCGGCTATCCCCAGATCAAGGAGGTGCGCGCGCCTTTTGTGGCGGCCGAGTGGGACCTTGCGACGATGGAGCCGAAGTCGGGCCGCTATCCGGGGCAGACCGCCCCGCTGCCGCAAGAAAATCTGTCGGCGCGCGATCGCGCATCGCGGACGGCGAATTGACGATGAGCGCGCTCCTCGCCCTGTTCCTTGCCGGGGGAGCCGCTCCCGCAATGGTGGTGATCGACGAAACGGCAACGGTGCGCGAGGAAGCGCCGCCGCACGGCGCGATCGGTATGTCGACCGCGTACCGGATCAGCGATTCGGTCCCCGCGCCGCGCAGCTTCGAATTCCGCAAGCGCGCGCTGCACGTCGGCGCGGCGATCGGCGTGCATCCGATCGACCATGACGAGATTTATTATGTCCTCTCGGGCACCGGCGTCGTTCATTCGGACGGCGAGGAAAAGGAACTCAAGGCCGGAACCGCGGCGTGGCTCTACAAGGGCGCAAAGGTCGGCATTCGCCAGACGGGAAGCGAGCCGCTGGTGCTGATCATCGCCTATCCGAACAAGGCGGCAAGCCAATGACCTTCGACCGACGCGCCTTGCTGACGGCCGGCCTGGCGTTGCCCTTCGCGAGCGCGGCGGCGCAGGCGGCGTGGACACGCCCGGCTGGCATGAAGCCCGACGCAAGCGTCGCGCTCTGGCCCGAAGGTCATATCCGGCCGCCCGCGGGGCTGGTCGAAGCGATCGTGCAGCGGAGCGACGACCTGAACGCCAGCGACCGGATGCTGCAGGGCATCACGCGCCCGCGGCTCGACATCTTCCGCCCGGCCAAGCCCAATGGCGCGGCGGTGATCCTCGCGCCGGGCGGCGGCTATCGTTACGTCGTGGTCGACAAGGAGGGCTATGAGCTCGCACGCTGGCTGAGGGAGCGCGGCGTTACCGTCTATGTTCTATTCTACCGCCTGCCGGGGGACGGCTGGACGAACGGCGCCGATGTGCCGCTCGCCGATGCACAGCGCGCGGTGCGGCTGGTACGCAGCCGGGCGAAGGTCGACCGGATCGATCCCGCGCGCGTCGCCTTCGGCGGCTTTTCGGCGGGCGGTCAGGTTGCGACAAGCCTGCTCACGCGCTTCGATGCCAAGGTGTATGCGCCGGTCGATGCCTCCGACACCCTATCGGCGCGGCCCGATGCGCTCGCGGCCATTTACCCTGTCGTCTCGATGGACCCGGCGATCGCGCATGCGGTGAGCCGCGAGAAGCTGATCGGCGCGAACCCCGATACGGCACGCGAGAAACTCTATTCGCCCGAGCGCAATGTCCGCGCCGACCAACCGCCGCTGTGGTTGCTCCACGCCGAGGACGATAGCGTGGTGAAGATCGAGAATAGCGTCCGGCTGCGTGAAGCCACGCGCGGTATCGGCGCGCGGTGCGAAGCGCATTTCTTCGAGCGCGGCGAGCATGGCTTCGGGCTGATGAAGGCGGCAGGACTGCCCGTTGCGATCTGGCCCGAGTTGCTGTGGAACTGGCTCGGCTCGTACAAGATCGTTTAGCTACCGGGCTGGATGTAGGGCACACGCGCGAACAACTCACGCTCCCACTGGCGCGGATCATTTTCGACGCGGCTCTCCGTATCGAAGATCATCGTCTGCCGCTCGGCCATCGTATAGGGCGCCCAGCCCGGATCACCTGTGCGCGCGAAACCGACGAAGGCGTCCATCACACGGTCACTCATCGCCTGCTGCGCGGGGGTGGGATCGGGGATCGTGCCGAAGCTGAGCGCGATATCGTCGGCGTGTTTCGCGCTTTCGAAATCGAGCTGGTAGACGAAGCCCGGAGCCCTGGCGCGGGCGCGCGCCTCGGCCTCCTCGACCTGCCCGCGCCAGCTGCGCGCCGCGGTGACGATGCGGTGGAACAGCTCGAGCGGCGCGGCCTTCGGATAGCGCGCGCGGAACTGGCCGACGACCCACGACGGTTCGATGTCGATCCGCATCTCGGGCGCGATCCGCTGAGCGAGATTGTCGAAGTTCAGCCCCGCGAGCTGCTTGCCATCGGGGGCGTAGAAAGCGCGCGTTTCCATCACCGTGTTGCCGAGCATCATCGGGATGCCGAGCGACTGCGGCGCGGCCTCGGGCCAGAAGGGATGGCGCACCAGATGCTTCATATCGAGCACCGGCCCCATATAGACCCCTCCGCCGAGGATCGGGTCGGTCGCCGACAGCGCGGCAACAAGCTGCTCGACCGGCACGGTCGCCGGGTCGACGCCCTCCCCCAGCTTGCTCAGAAACGCCTGCGCCCGCCTTGTCGCGTTGAGCGGGCCCGAGGCGGTAACTTGCTGCCCGCTCATCGTGATCGCCTTGTGGAACAAGCCCTTCGCTTCGGGCATCGCCATCAGCGTCGCGATCTTCGCGCCGCCACCCGACTGGCCGAAGACGGTGACGTTCGCGGGATCGCCACCAAACGCCGCGATGTTGCGCTGGACCCATTGGAGCGCGGCGATCAGGTCGAGCTGCCCGGCATTGCCGCTATCGGGGAAACGCGGATCAAGCGCGGCGAGGTAGAGATAGCCGAGCGCGTTGAGGCGGTGGTTGACCGTGACCACCACGACGTCGCCGCGCGCCGCGAGTGTAGCGCCATCGTTGACCGGATCGGTGACGCTGCCGGTCGAATAGGCACCGCCATGGAAATAGACCATGACTGGACGCTTCGCGGGCTTTTCGATGTCGGGCGTCCAGACATTGAGGAACAGGCAGTCCTCGCCCTGCGGCTGATAGCGGCTACCCATTTGGGGGCAGGCGGGACCAAAAATGTCGCCCCGCAATTGCTCGGCCTTCGTTATGGCGACCGGGGCCCGAAAACGCTCGGCGCGACCATAGCGGATGCCCGTAAAAGCCCAAGACTGGCTGTCGCCAAAGCTGCGAAATGCGCCCGAACGATAGACGCCGTCGGGAGCGCCGACCGCTCCGATATGATGGACCGGCGTGAAGACCTCGGCCCGTGCGACGGCTGAGAGGAAAAGCGAGCTGCCGGCGGTTGCCAGAAGCGCGCGGCGGCTGACCGCTTCAGCGCCGGACATCGAGCCCGCCGCCGTGGAAGGCGTCGATATCGGCTTGCCCGAAACGGCTCGCGTCGCCCGGCAGCGAATGTTTGAGGCAGGTGAGCGCGAGACCCGATTCGGCCATCGCGCGCGCATCGCTGCCCGACAGGTGCGCATGGAGCACGCCCGCGGCAAAGGCATCGCCCGCGCCGATGCGGTCGACGATGCCGGTGACGTCGATCTCGGGGGTCTGGTAGCCGCTGTCGCGCAAATCGACGCGCGCGGCGATGCGGTGATGATCGGCGGTGGCGGTATGGCGCGCGGTCGAGGCGATCAGCTTGAGACTCGGGAACGCCGTGAAGCCCGCTTCGGCGGCCTCGCGCCGCCGGTCCTCGCCCTCGCCGCTGAATTCCTTGCCGAGCACGAGCGAGAGATCGCGGTGATTGCCGAAGAGGATGTCGGCGGTGCCGATCAGTTCGGAGAGGATCGTGCGCGGATCGCTGTCCCATGCCTCCCACAGCATCGCGCGGTAATTGCCGTCGAAGCTGACGGGGACACCGAGCCGCTTCGCCGCGCGCGCCGCCGTGAGCGCGGCATCGGCCGAGCGCGGCCCGAGCGCGGGGGTGATGCCGGAGAGGTGGAGCAGGCCCGCGCCCGTCAGCAAATGGTCGAAATCATAATCCTCGGGCCCCGTCGCCGCGAAGCTCGATCCCGCACGGTCATAGACGATCTCCGACGCGCGCAGCCCGGCGCCGACGCTGAGGAAATAGAGCCCCATTCGCCCGGGATGCGACGTGACGGCAGCACAATCGACGCCTGCGCCGCGCACCGCCGCCACGGCTCCGCGACCCAGCGCATTCGGGGGAATAGCGCCGACCATCGCGCAGTCGTGGCCAAGATGCGCGAGGCCGATCGCGACATTCGCCTCGGCCCCGCCGACATGGAGCGCGAGCGACGGGGACTGCATCAGCAGCTCGTTGCCCGGCGCGGTCAGGCGGATCAGCAGTTCGCCGAAAAAGACAAGGCGGCCGTCAGTCATCTCACTCCCCGCTCGCCCTCTCCGTCGTGGAGGGCGATCCGTTCCTGTTATCTTGCGAGCCAGCCGCCGTCGACGGCAAGGATATGGCCCTGCACATAATCCGACGCCGAGGACGCAAGGAACACCGCGGCGCCGCCGATGTCGCTGGGGTCGCCCCAGCGGCCCGCGGGGATGCGCTCCATGATCTGGCGGTTGCGCGTCTCGTCGCCTTGCAGCGCGGCGGTGTTGTTCGTCGCGATATAGCCGGGGGCGATCGCGTTGACCTGCACGCCCTTTGCCGCCCATTCGTTCGCGAGCAGCTTGGTGAGCCCGCCGACCCCCGATTTCGACGCGGTATAGCTCGGCACGCGGATACCGCCCTGAAAGGTGAGCATCGAGGCGATGTTGATGATCTTGCCGCTGCCGCGCGCGATCATGTGGCGCCCGACGCTCTGGCAAAGGAAGAAGAGCGTCTTCAAATTGGTATCCATCACGGCGTCCCAGTCGGCCTCGGTGAAGTCGACCGCGTCGGCGCGGCGGATGATCCCGGCATTGTTGACGAGGATGTCGATCCGCCCGAACTCGGCGAGCACCGCGTCGACGAGCGGCTGCACCGCGCCGACGCTCGACAGGTCGGCGGCGAAATTCTCAGCCCTGCGACCCAGCCCGCGCACCTTGCCGACCGTTTCGTCGGCAGGCGAGCGGCCCGCGGCGGCGATGTCGGCCCCCGCTTCGGCGAGCGCGAGCGCGATCCCCTGCCCGATGCCCGTGTTCGCGCCGGTGACGAGCGCGACTTTTCCTGTGAGGTCGAACATTTGCATCCTCTTACCCTTCGTCATGCCGGGCGTGATCCGGCATCCATTTCCGCGGCCTTGTCTGGCCCCCGGATCGAGTCCGGGGTGACGATGAATGGATTACGACAGCTGACAGATGTCGAGGACGTTCATGTCGGTATAGTCCTGATTCTCGCCCGCCATCGCCCAGATGAACGCATAGGATTTCGTGCCCGCGCCCATGTGGATCGACCAGGGCGGCGAAATCACCGCTTCCTCATTCTGCATGACGATGTGGCGCGTCGCCTCGCCCTCGCCCATGAAATGCATCACGCGGTCGCTGCCCAAATCGTCGAGCTCGAAATAGAAATAAATCTCGCTGCGGCGCTCGTGGATGTGCGGCGGCATCGTGTTCCAGACGCTGCCTTCCTTGAGCACGGTCAGCCCCATGACGAGCTGCGCGCTGTCGCACACGCCCGGGATGACGAGCTGGAAGATCGTGCGTTCGTTCGATTCGGCGAGGCTGCCGCGATCGAGCGCATTGGCGTCGGCGATGCCGAGCTTGCGCGTCGTAAACGCCTTGTGCGCCGGGCACGACGCCAGATAGTAACGCGCGCCCGATCCTGCGAATTCGACATCCTTCGCGCCCATCGTCACATAGAGGCAATCCTTGTTGCCGAGCGTGAAGCTCTCGCCGTCGACGGTGACGGTACCTTCCACCGACGAGACGTTGACGATCGCAAGCTCGCGGCGCTCGAGGAACGGGTGCCCCGCCGCCGACGGCGGCTCGCTCTGCGCGGGCAGCTTGACCGGCGCCGAACCGACGGCGACGCCGCCGATCACGAAGCGGTCGGCGTGGGTGTAGTTGAGGACACACTCGCCTTCACGGAACAGATTCTGGATCAGGTAGCGATCGCGCAGCTCTGCGTTCGACACTTCCTCCATCATCACCGGATGGGTGGCATAATAGGTCTTGGAAAACATGGGATCGCATCCTCGTTCGATATTTCTGGCTTGCCGCCTTGCTAGATTTGATGGTAACCGGTGTCAAGAGGTGTTGACACCCCCGCCGGGCGGTTGATTTTACGCTTTCGAGCGCCCATCAGCAAAGAAAGCGCGAGCCGGGCCAGAGGCTTGCAGGGGAAAGACTTAAATATGGCGGCACAGACCAAGGGGCCGGGGGGCAAGCAACCGACGATCAACGACGTCGCGGCGCTTGCGGGGGTTTCGAAAAAAACCGTGAGCCGGGTGATCAACCGCTCCGAATTCCTGACCGACAAGACGCGCGCCACGGTCGAAAAGGCAATAGAGCAACTGGGCTTCGTCCCCAATCCGCAGGCGCGCGCGCTCGCCTTTCGCCGCAACTTCCTCATCGCTTTGCTCCACGACAATCCGAACGCGCAGACGGTGCTCAATTTCCAGCGCGGGGTGCTCGACGCGATCAAGGACAGCGACCTCGCGCTGCTCGTCCGCCCCGTCGATCGCGGGTCGGACAAGCTGCTCGACGATGTGCGCACCTTCCTCGAGAAACAGCGGCCGATCGGCGCGATGCTGCTGCCGCCGATTTCGGAGAATGACGATCTCGCCGCGCTCTGCGAGGATCTGGGCGTGCGCTATGTCCGCATCGGGTCGGCGCGGATCGACGATGCGAAGCATTGTATCTCGTCGAACGACCGCGAGGTGGTCGCCGAGGCGGTGCGCGGGCTGATCGCGCTCGGCCACCGCCGCATCGGCTTCGTACGCGGCCCCGTCGGTTTCCGCTCGGCCGCCGAGCGCGAGGAGGGTTTCCGCGAAGCGCTCGCCGAGGCCGGGCTCGACCTTCCGGGCGAGCTCTATGCGCCGGGCAATTACCGCTATACCGCGGGGATCGAAGCCGGCGAAGCTTTGCTGTCGCTACCCGTTCCCCCGACCGCGCTCTTCTGTTCGAACGACGAAATGGCGGCGGGCGTGATGAGCGTCGCGCACAGCAAGGGCATCAAGGTTCCGGGCGAGCTGTCGATCATCGGCTTCGACGACAGCCCGACCGCGACGCATATCTGGCCCGCGCTCAGCACCGTGCGCTGGCCGATCCGCGAGATGGGCGTCCGCGCGGCGCAGACGCTCGTCCCCGACTTCCTTGGTCCGGGCGCCAAGGTCGTCGACGACGAGGGGACGGTGCTCGCCTCGACCTTTGTCGAGCGCCAATCGGTCGCGCCGCCGCCGGAGCGCTGACCGCTCAGCGGCGCCGACGGACAATGGGCCGCGGCATAAAAATTGTCGTAATTTGTCGCATCGCCCGCATTGCGCTTGCATGCGGCAAACCAATGGGTTGAAAGGGCGCAAAGCCTCCCCGCCTCCCGGCGAACCGATACGAGAACAACCAACTATGCTGGACAAAAGGTCGCTGTCGCTGACCGGAGTGCTGTGTGCCGCGGCGCTATCGCTTGGTGCCTGCTCGGGTCAGGATGAAAGCAAGAATGGCCGCGGCGCGCCCGAGGTCGGCTATGTCGCGGTCAAGGTCGAGCCGGTGCCGGTGACCTCGTCGCTCGGCGGACGCACCGTCGCGTTCGAGACGAGCGAAGTGCGCCCGCAGGTGAACGGCCTGATCCGCCGCCGCCTGTTCACCGAAGGCGGCTTTGTGCGCGCCGGCCAGCCGCTCTACCAGATCGACGCGAGCCTCTATCAGGCGGGGGTCGATCAGGCCGCCGCGAACCTCGCGAGCGCCCGCGCGAGCGCGCAGGCCGCCGACGAACGCGCGCGGCGGCTGGAACCGCTTGCGAAGATGCAGGCGGTGGCCGAGCAGGATTATACCGACGCGCTGGCACAGGCGCGGATGGCGCGCGCCGCGGTGGCACAGAATGGCGCCGCGCTCGAAACCGCGCGCATCAACCTGCGCTATGCGACGATCACCGCACCGATCAGCGGCCGCATCGGCCGCAGCCTCGCGACCCCTGGCGCGCTCGTCAGCGCGAGCCAGGCGAGCCCGCTCGCGGTGATCCAGCAGACCGACCCGATGTATGTCGACATGCAGCAGTCGAGCGCCGAGCTGACCACGCTGCGCCAGGCGATCGAAAGCGGCGGCGTCACCGCGGGCAGCACATCGGTGCGCCTGCGCATGGAGGATGGCAGCGCCTACCCCTTTGCCGGCGTCGTCCAGTTTTCCGACGTCACGGTCAACGAGGCAACGGGCACCATCACGCTGCGCGCGCGCTTCCCCAATCCCAGGGGCATCCTGCTGCCCGGCATGTTCGTGACCGCGCTGTTCGACCAGGCGGTGAACCCGACCGCGATCCTGCTGCCGCAAGCCGCGGTGCAGCGCGATTTCGACGGATCGGCCTTCGTCTATCTCGTCGGCAAGGACAATAAGGCGGCGCGGCGCAAGATCGTCGCCGACCGCACCTCGGGCGCCAATTGGGTCGTCACCGACGGGCTGAAACCCGGCGAGCGCGTGATCACGCAGGGCATCGGCAATCTGCGGCAGGGCGCACCGATCCGCCCCGTGCCCGCGAGCAGCGCGCAGCGCGTCGGCGCTCCGAAGGGCGGCGACGCCCAAGCCAAGGGCAAATAACCTCTTATGTCGCGCCTTTTCATCGACCGGCCGATCTTCGCCTGGGTGCTGGCGATCATCGTGATGCTCGGCGGCGCGGGCGCACTTTTTTCGCTGCCGATCGAGCAATATCCCGACATCGCCCCGGCGCAGGTCAATATCCGCGCCTCCTATCCGGGCGCGTCGGCCGAAACGATCGAGAACAGCGTCACGCAGGTGCTCGAACAGCAGCTGACCGGGATCGATGGCCTGCTCTATTTCAGCTCGCAGTCGAGCTCGCGCGGACAGGCGAATATCACCGCGATCTTCGAAAAGGGCACCGACCCCGACATCGCGCAGGTGCAGGTCCAGAACAAGATCGCATCGGCGGTCTCGCGCCTGCCGCAACAGGTCCAGCAACAGGGCGTGCGCGTCACCAAGTCGAACTCGGACACGCTGCTGCTCGTCGGCGTTTATGATTCGACGAACACGCGCGTGAACCAGGACGTGTCCGACTATATGGCGTCGAACATCCAGGACCCGCTGTCGCGCGTCGAAGGGGTCGGCGAGGTCAATATCTTCGGCGCGCCGCACGCGATGCGCATCTGGCTCAATCCGCAGCGGCTCGCCGCGGTATCGCTGATGCCGAGCGACGTGATTTCGGCGATCACCGCGCAGAACAGCGAAGTCGCGGCGGGCGACGTCGGCGGCCTGCCCGCGCCGCAGGGACAGATGCTCAACGCGACCGTCACCGCGCAGTCGCGGATGCAGACGGTCCCCGAGTTCGAAAATATCGTGCTCAAGACGCTGCCCGACGGGTCGACGGTGCGCATCAAGGATGTCGCGCGCGTCGAGATCGGCGCCGAAAGCTATGCCGTCGTCAGCCGGATCAACGGCCATCCGGGTGCGGGCATGTCAATCTCGCTGTCGCCAGGGTCGGACGCGCTCGAGACCGCCGACCGGGTCAAGGCGCGGATGGAGGAGCTCGCCACCGATTTCCCCGACGGCCTCACCTACAGCTACGCCAATGATTCGACCGCTTTCATCAAGCTGTCGGTGAGCGAAGTGCAGAAATCGCTGTTCGAAGCGATCCTGCTCGTCATCCTCGTGATGTTCGTCTTCCTGCAGAGCTGGCGCGCGGTGCTGATCCCCGCGATCGCGGTGCCCGTCGTGCTGCTCGGCACCTTCGCCATCTTCTATATGCTGGGGTTCAGCATCAACACGCTGACGCTGTTCGGGCTGACGCTCGCAATCGGCCTGCTCGTCGACGACGCGATCGTCGTGGTCGAGAATGTCGAGCGATTGATGGAAGAAAATCCGGGCATGTCGGCGCGCGACGCGACGATCCAGTCGATGAAGGAGCTGCAGGTCGCGCTGATCGCGATCGCGCTCGTGCTGTCGGCGGTGTTCATGCCGATGGCGTTTTTCGGCGGATCGACCGGCGTCATCTATCGCCAGTTCTCGGTCACCATCGTGTCGGCGATGGCGCTGTCGGTGCTCGTTGCGCTGATCCTCAGCCCCGCGCTGACCTCGACCCTGCTCAAGCCCAAGGCGCACGGCGACGCGGCCGCCAACGGCGGACGCTTCCCGCGCATTCACGCGTTTCTGGAACGCGCGAAGAACGGCTTCAACACGCGTTTCGACCGCTCGGTCGACCGCTATGTCGGCAGCGTCACCAAGGTGGTCGACCGCAAATGGCTGTTCCTCGGCATCTATGCCGTGCTGCTCGCCCTGCTCGTCGTCCTGTTCCTGCGCCTGCCCAGCGGCTTCCTGCCCAATGAGGATCAGGGGCGCGTTTCGGTCCAGTTCCGCTTGCCCGCGGGCGCGACGCAGGCGCGCACGCTCGAAGTGCGCGATGAAATCGAAAAATATATGATGACCGCGGAAAAGGCCAATGTGCAGGCGCTGTTCCTGATCGCGGGCGGCGGCGGCGGTGCGGCGGCGGGCCAGAACACCGGGCAGGGCTTCGTCAACCTCACCCATTGGGACGACCGGCCGGGCCAGGAGAATACCGCCGATGCGATCGCCGAACGCGCGCGCAAAGCCTTGAGCGGCCTCCGCGATGCCCAGATTTTCGCACTCGTCCCCGGCGCGGTGCGCGGGCTCGGCGATTCGTCGGGCTTCACGATGCAGTTCCAGAACCGCAGCGGGATGAGCCGCGCCGAATTCGCCGAAGCGCGCGAAAAATTGCTCGCCGCGGCGAATGCGAATCCCAAGCTAACCTCGGTGCGCCTGTCCGACCTGCCCGATGTCGCGACGCTGAAGATCGACGTCGATACGCAGCGGCTGACGGCATATGGCATCGACAATGCCGATGTGAATTCGACCCTCGCGACCGCGTGGGGCGGGCGCTACGTCAACGACTTCATCGACAAGGGGCGCGTCAAGCGCGTCTATGTCCAGGGCGACGCCCCCTATCGCGCGCGCCCCGAGGATCTCGGCCAATGGTATGTGCGGTCCGCCGACGGCGAAATGTCGCCTTTCTCCGCCTTCGCCAAGACCGGCTGGTCGACGACGCCGAGCAGCAGCTCGCGCTTCCAGGGCGTGCCCGCGTTCGAAATCTCGGGCCAGCCCGCGCCGGGCACCAGTTCGGGCGAGGCGATGGACGAGATGGAGCGGATGGCGGGCGAAATCCCCGGCACCAGCGTCGCCTGGTCGGGCTCCTCCTATCAGGAGCGCCTCTCCTCGGGGCAGGCGCCCTTGCTCTATGGCCTGTCTTTGCTCGTCGTCTTCCTCTGCCTCGCGGCGCTTTACGAAAGCTGGTCGATCCCGCTCGCGGTGATCCTCGTCATTCCGCTCGGGCTGATCGGCGCGATCTTTGCCGTCAATCTGCGCGGGCTCGAAAACGACGTCTATCTCCAGATCGGGCTGCTCACGACGATGGGGTTAGCTGCGAAAAACGCGATCCTGATGATCGAGTTCGCCGAACAGGAAGAGCGCAAGGGCAAGCGCGTGATCGAGGCCGCGATCGCCGCCGCGCGCATCCGCCTGCGCCCGATCCTGATGACGAGCTTCGCCTTCATCTTCGGCGTGCTGCCGCTGGCGATCGCGACCGGTGCGGGCGCGAACAGCCGCGTCGCGATCGGCACCTCGGTGATCGGCGGCATGCTCACCGCGGCCTTCCTCGCGATCTTCTTCATCCCGCTCTTCTTCGTCCTCGTCCGCCGCGGCGTGCGCGACGGGCTCGCGGCGGCGCGCGCGCGCTTCGGCAAGAACAAGGGTGAAGGCGCGGCGGAGGTGCCGGCATGATCGGCGCCCGCGCCCTGCTGATGGCGAGCACGCTGGCGCTCGCCGGCTGCTCGCTCGCGCCGAAAACGGTGCTGCCGACGCCGCCGGTGCCGCAAAGCTGGCCCGCCGGCGACGCCTATCTGCTTGCAAGCGAGGCGGCGCTGCCGATCCTCTCGTACAAAAGCGTCTTCACCGACCCGCGGCTGCAATCGCTGACCGATCAGGCGCTCGCGAACAATCGCGACCTCCGCGTCGCTTACGCCAATGTCGCCGCGGCGCGCGCGCAGGTGCGCGTCACGCGATCGGGGCAATTTCCCGAGCTCGGGGTGAGCGCAGGCGCGGGCTATTCGGACAATGGCGCCGGGAACGGCAGCGGCGATTTCTCGCTGCGCGGCGGCATCACCGCCTTCGAGCTCGACCTGTTCGGCAAGCTCGCCAACGCGACCGAGGCCGACCTGGGCCGCGCGCTCGGCACCGAGGCGGCGTCGCGCACGGTGCGGCTCGCGCTGATCGCCAATCTCGCCGACGCATGGGCGACCTATGGCGCCGACCGCGACCTGCTCAAAATCGCCGAGGACACCGCCGCCAATGCGCGCGAAAGCGTGCGGCTCACCAGGGCGCGGCTCGACGGCGGCGTCGCGCCGCGCACCGACCTCCGCCAGGCCGAACAGATCCTCGCGACCGCCGAGGATTCGATCGCGCAGCAGAAAACCGCGCTCGCGCAGGACGAGAATCTCATCCGCCTGCTCGTCGGCGGCGATATCGATCGCGCGCTGCTCCCCGCGAGCCTGACCGAAGTGACGCCGGCGATCGTATCGCTGCCCGCCGGGGTCAGTTCCGAAATATTGCTCCGCCGTCCCGACGTGATCGAGGCCGAATATGGCCTGCGCGCCGCCAACGCCGACATCGGCGTCGCGCGCGCGCGGCTTTTCCCGTCGATCTCGCTCACCGGGCTGCTCGGCTTTGCGAGCAATGCGCTCGGCAGCCTGTTCGACAGCGGGTCGTGGGGCTGGTCGGCGGGCGGCGACGCGACCGCGACGATCTTCGACGCCGGCGGCCGCCGTGCGGGGGTCGTGGTCAGCGAGGCGCAGCGCGACGCCGCGCTCGCGGGCTATGAAGGCGCGATCCAGACCGCGTTCCGCGAGGTTTCCGATGCGCTCGCGGTGCAGGGCACGATTTCCGAGCGCGTCCGCGCCGCCACCGCAAACACCGAAGCCGCGACCGACACCGCGGCGCTCGCCGACGCCCGATACAAGGGCGGCGTCGACAGCTTCCTCTCCAGCCTCGATGCGCAGCGCAGCCTCTATACGGCGCGGCGGAGCGAGGTCGGAACGCAATTGCTGCTCGTCCGCACGCGAATCGCGCTGTTCCGCACACTGGGCGGTGACAGCAGCGCGGGCTTGGCCACACCCACACCCCAATAGCTTCGTCACCCCGGACTTGATCCGGGGTCCACGACCACGCCGCCGGAATGGGTGCCGGATCAAGTCCGGCATGACGAAAAGGGCATCTTCCGACTCATCTTGACAATCGCCCCCGCTCGCGCGCTAATAGAACATATCAGGAACAAATGATGCGCGAGTCGTCTCCCATACTCGCCGGGCTGCGTAAACGCATCGCCCGGCTGGCCGCCGATGGCGGTTTCGAAAGCCGCCGGGCCGACGGCTGGCTGGCGAGCGGACACGCGTCCTTCGACGCCGCGATCGGCGGCGGCCTCGCGATCGGGCGATGCCATGAATTTTTCGCCACCGACGCGCTCGACGCGACGAGCGCCGCCGCCTTCGCCGCGCTGATCGCGCTGCGCACGCCGGGCAAGGCGCCGCTGATCTGGCTGCGCACGAGCGATGCCGGCAAGCGCACCGGCCATATCTACGCGCCCGGTATCGCCGAACTCGGCGGCGACCCCGACCGGCTGCTGCTCGTCGAGACCGCCGATCCGAAGATGCTGCTCGCCTGCGCGAACGATGCGATCCGCTGTGCGGGATCGGCGGCGGTGATCGTCGAAAGCTGGGGCAAATTCCCTTTGCTCGACCTCACCGCAGGGCGCCGCCTCGCGCTCGGCGCGCGTGATGCGGGCACCACCTTGCTGATGCTCCGCCTCAATGCCGTACCCGCGCCGAGCGTCGCCGAGACGCGCTGGAGCGTCGCCGCTGCCGCCTCGCACGCGCTCGAAGCGAACGCCCCCGGCGCGCCCGCCTTCGACCTCGAATTGCTGCGCTGGCGCGGCGGCGCTGCGCCCGCCCGCTGGCGACTGGACTGGAACCATGACGAAAAATGCTTCGGGGACCCGGCGCTATCTGGCGCTCTTCTTCCCCTTCCTGCCCGCCGAGCGATGGCTTCGCACGGCGCCGCGGCCGCCTGACGCCCCGCTCGTCTTTGCCGAGAAGCAGCGCGGCGCGATGCGCCTTGCCAGCGTCGATGCCGCGGCGCTGGACGTCGGGTTGCGCGTCGGCATGCCGCTCGCCGATGCGCGCGCGCAGATCGGCGAGCTTACCGTCGTTCCGCACGATCCCGTGCTCGATCAGGACTGGCTCGACCGCCTCGCACAGGGCTGCGCGCGCTACTCTCCGCTCGTCGCGCTCGACGCACCCGACGGGCTGATTCTCGACATCGCGGGCGCCGAACATCTCTACGGCGGCGAAGCGGAGCTCGTGCGCGATGTCGAAAGACGCCTTGCGCGGCTCGGCATGACCTTGCGCCACGCGCTCGGTCCGACCGCCGACGCGGCGCGCGCGCTCGCGCGTTACCAGACGCGTCCCGCCCCCGACGAAGCGCAGGCAATCCGCCGCCTGCCCGTCGCCGCGCTCGAACTCGAAAGCGAGGCGACGACCGCGCTCGTTCGCGCCGGGCTCAAGACGATCGGCGACCTCGCGAGCCGCCCGATGGCGAATATCGCCGCGCGCTTCGGCGCCGACGCCGCGATGGCGCTGCGCCGCCTGCTCGGCGATGCGCCGAGCCCGCTCGACCCGCGGATCGCGCTGCCACCCGTGGCCGCCGAGCGCCGCTTCGCCGAGCCGCTCGGCAGTACCGCGCATGCCAACAAGATCGTCGCCGAACTTGTGGGCGAAGCAATCGAGGCGCTTGGCGAACGCGGCAAGGGCGGGCGCCATTTCCGCGCCACCTTCTTTCGCAGCGACGGCCTCGCGCGCAGCATCGCGATCGAAACCGGTCACCCGACACGCGACACGGGGCTGGTGATGCGCCTGTTCGCCGAGCGCATGGACAGCCTCGCCGACCCGCTCGATCCCGGTTTCGGTTTCGACATGATCCGCCTCGCGGTGCCGCGGCTCGAGGCGCTCGGCGCGAGCCAGCTCAAGCTCGAGGGCGGCGCGGTGAAGGAGGCCGCGATCGACGAGCTCGCCGACCGTCTCGCGACGCGGCTCGGGCGCGGTCGTGTGCGACGTTTCCGCCCCGCCGACACGCATATCCCCGAGCAGGCGCAGCTCGAACTCCCCGCTGCCGACGCGCCGGTGCCTTTGCCCTGGCAGGCGCCCGAACCGGGCGAGCCGCCGACGCGCCCCTTCCACCTCTTCGATCCGCCGCAGCCGATCGAGGTGATCGCCGAGGTGCCCGACGGCCCGCCGCACCAGTTCCGCTGGCGCCGGCAGGCGCACGCGGTGCGCCGCTACGAAGGCCCCGAGCGCATCGCCGCCGAATGGTGGCGCCGCCGCGACAATGGCGGGCTGACGCGCGACTATTACCGCGTCGAAGATGCACAGGGCCGCCGCTTCTGGCTCTTCCGCCACGGGCTCTATGACGAAAAGCCCGACCCGCGCTGGTACATCCACGGGGTCTTCGCATGAGCGAGGCGCCCGAAACCGGCCCCGATCCTGGCTTCGCCGAACTGGTCGCAGCGACCAACTACAGCTTCCTGCGCGGCGCCTCGCATCCGCATGAAATGGTCGCTCAGGCCATCGCCCTTGGCATGCCGGGTATCGGCATCGCCGACCGCAACAGCGTCGCGGGGGTGGTGCGGGCGCTGACCGGGCTGCGCAAGTTGCACGAGGATGCCGCGGAGGAAGGGATCGAGCTCCCCCCTTTCAAACTCGTCGTCGGTGCCCGGCTGGTCTTCGACGACGGAACGCCCGACATCATCGCCTATCCGATCACGCGCCATGGCTGGGGCCGCCTCACCCGGATGCTGACCATCGGCAATCGCCGCACCACAAAGGGCGATTGCGTGATGAAGCTCAAGAATCTGCTGATCCACTGCGAGGATATGATCCTGATCGCGATGGCGTCCGAGAAGGATGAACCCGTCCTCCGCCGCCTGGCCGAGGTCGCACCGGGCTCGCTATGGCTGGGTGCGACGATGCCAAGAGGCGGCAGCGATCGCCGCCGTCTCTCGCGGCTAGGCGCCTTGGCCGACCGCGTCGGCATTCCGATGCTCGCGACCAACGACGCGCTTTATGCCACGCGCGATCAGCGACCACTCCATGATGTCATCACCTGTATTCGCGAAGGCACGAACCTCAGCGATGCCGGCCGTCTGCTGCGCGCCAATGGCGAACGTCATTTGAAATCGCCGCAGGAAATGCGGCGTCTGTTCCGCACCAGCCCCGAAACGGTCGACGAAAGCGCGAAGATCCTCGATCGCATCGCTTTTTCGCTGCGAGATCTGGAGTATGAATATCCGCACGAGCCGGTCCCCGAAGGCTGGGAGCCCCAAAGCTGGCTCGAACATATGGTGATGGAAGCCGCAGCGAGACATCATCCCGACGGATTGCCAAAGCGCTGGCGGGAGGTTCTTGACGAGGAACTCACCCTCATCCGCAAATGCAATTTCGCCTGCTATTTCCTGACCGTTCACGACATCGTCAATTTTGCGCGGACGCAAGACCCGCCCATCCTTTGCCAGGGCCGCGGGTCGGCGGCGAATTCGCTCGTCTGCTACCTGCTTGAAATCACCTCGATCGATCCGATCGCCAACAACCTGCTCTTTACGCGCTTCCTGTCCGAAGAACGCCGCGAACCGCCCGACATCGACGTCGATTTCGAGCACGAGCGGCGCGAGGAGGTGATGCAATATGTCTATCGCCGCTACACAAGGCGGCGCGCCGGCATTGCCGCGACAGTGATTCATTACCGCCCGCGCAGCGCGGTGCGCGAGGTCGGGAAGGCATTGGGACTCAGCGAGGATGTCACGCAGCGGCTCGCCGACACGACCTGGGGCAGCTGGGGCAGCGAGATGCCCGTCGAGCGCTTCATCGAAGCGGGCCTCGACCCCGCGCTGGACGATATTGCGCGGCTGCAATGGATCGTCGCGCAGCTGCTCACTTTCCCGCGCCACCTGTCGCAGCATGTCGGCGGCTATGTGCTGACCGAGGACCGGCTCGACGAAACGGTGCCCATTCACAACGCCGCGATGGAGGACCGCACCTTCATCGAATGGGACAAGGACGACATCGACGAACTCGCCTTGATGAAGGTCGATGTGCTCGCGCTCGGGATGCTGACCTGTATCCGCAAATGTTTCGATCTGATGCGGCTGCACGATCTGGGCGATCACCATCTCAAATCGCTCCCGGAAGAAGATAAGGCTGTCTATGACATGCTGTGCGAGGGGGATAGCATCGGCGTTTTCCAGGTCGAAAGCCGTGCGCAGATCAACATGCTGCCGCGGCTGCGCCCGCGGGAATTCTATGACCTTGTCATTCAGGTCGCGATCGTTCGGCCCGGGCCGATCGAGGGGGATATGGTTCATCCCTATCTGAAGCGCCGTAGTGGCGAGGAAGCGGTAGACTATCCCTCGCCCGCGCCGCCGCACGATCCCAGGGAACTTTACCATCTGCTTCGCAGGACATGCGGTGTCCCCCTGTTCCAGGAACAGGCGATGAAACTCGCCATCGTCGCCGCTGAATTTACCCCTGATGAGGCCAATGGTCTGCGGCGCGCAATGGCGACCTTCAGAAATGCCGGAACCATCCACCAATATAAGGAGAAGATGATCGGCGGCATGATACGCCGCGGCTACGAAGCCGACTTCGCGGCCCGCTGCTTCAAGCAGATCGAGGGGTTCGGCAGCTATGGCTTTCCCGAAAGCCACGCCCAGTCGTTCGCCAAGCTCGTCTATGTGTCGTCGTGGCTGAAATGCCATCACCCCGCGGTCTTCGCCTGCGGCATTCTCAACTCACAGCCGATGGGCTTCTATGCGCCCGCACAGCTTGTTCGCGATGCGCAAGGGCATGGGGTCGAGGTGCGCGAGGTCGATGTGAACGATAGCTTTTGGGACAATAGCCTCGAACCGCGCGACGACGGCAGCCTCGCGTTGCGGCTCGGATTCCGGCAGGTCGACGGGTTTCGCGAGGAATGGGCGGAACAGATCGTCGACGCGCGCACGACATCCTTCACGTCGATTGAGGAGCTGGCGCGTCGGGCAAATCTGCCGTCGCGCGCGCTGCGCCTGCTCGCCGAGGCCGATGCGTGCCGCTCGATGGGGCTCGAACGGCGGCCGGCGCTGTGGGACGCGCGGCGCGTCCGGCAGGGCGTGCTGCCGCTGTTCGGTACGGCCGAAACCGACGAGCTCGGTGCCGAGGAGGATGCCGCGCTGCCGCCGACGCCGATGGTCGAACATGTGCTCACCGATTATCAGACGACGCGGCTGTCGCTGAAGGGCCATCCGATGGCGTTCCTGCGGCGCGATTTCGCGCGCGAGGGCGTGCTCAGCGCGGCCGAGGTCGCGGCGGCGAAGAATGGCTCGATCGTCCGCACCGCGGGTGTCGTGCTGATCCGCCAGCGGCCGGGCAAGGGCAATGCGATCTTCATCACGCTCGAGGACGAGGGCGGGATCGTCAATATCCTGCTCTGGGCGCGCCATTTCGAACGCTATCGCCGCGCCGTCATGGCGTCGCGGCTGATGCTCGCCGAGGGCGAAGTGCAGCGGAGCAAGGAAGGCGTGATCCACCTGATGGCGACGCACATCGTCGATCGCACCGCGATGCTCGATACGCTGGGCAGCGATCGACGCTTCGACCCCGACGTCTGCCGTGCCGACGAGGTCCGGCATCCGCAGCACCCGCGCGGCTATGCGGCGAAGCATGGCCACCCGCGCGACGTCCGCATCCTGCCCAAGTCGCGGGATTTTCATTGAGCGCTTTTGTCCCGGCTGACGCCGGGAACGGTTCCAGCCCCCTCCCCCTCCCAGCCTCCCATAGGATACCATGTCGGGAGGCTGGGAGGGGGAGGGGGCTGGAACCGCGCCTGTTTCGGCTTTGCCGAAACAGAAAAAGATGATGCCCCGGCTGTGGGGGCCGGGGCATCGGATCAGGCTATCTAAGGGACCAACCGAATATAGCCTGAAATATGTTCGCGAAGTTTAGCCGCGGAGCAGGGTCATCACGCCCTGCGAGCTCTGGTTCGCCTGGGCGAGCATCGCGGTCGATGCCTGCGCCAGGATACCGGCAGCCGCGAGGTTCGTCGATTCGACCGAGAAATCGGCGTCTTCGATGCGCGACTTCGATTCCGACAGATTCGTGACGGTCGACGTCAAATTATCGACAGCCGAGGTCAGGCGGTTCTGCTGGGCACCGAGGTTGGCGCGCTGCGTCGCGACCGTCTGGATCGCCGTGTCGAGCGTTGCGAGTGCACCCGATGCACCCGCCGAGGTCGAAATATCGAGTGCGCCGACACCAAGCGCAGCGGCCTGCATATCGGCGATCGTGATATTGACCGTCTCGCCCGTCGCGGTGCCGGTCTGGATGTTAAAGCCGGTCGCGGCGCTGCCGTTGAGCAGCTTGTTGCCGTTGAAGTCGGTGCGCGTCGCGATGTCGCCGATCTGCGAGATCAGAGCGGCGACTTCGGTCTGCAGCGCAGCGCGGTCGGTGGTGCCATTGGTGCCGTTGGCCGACTGAACAGACAATTCGCGCATACGGACGAGGATGTCCGAAATGCTGCCGGCAGCGCTGTCGGCCGTCTGCGCCAGCGAAATGCCGTCGTTGGCGTTGCGGACCGCCTGGGTCAAACCGCGGGTGGTGGCTTCCATGCGGGTCGCGATGGCGAGGCCGGCGGCATCGTCCTTGGCGCTGTTGATGCGCTTGCCGCTCGACAGGCGTTCCATTGCCTGCGACTGCGCCTGGCTGGCGACGCGCGAGTTGTTCTGGGCGCGAAGCGCGCTCACATTGGTGTTGATGACAGTCATCTTTGTTCCTTTCCGGCCTCGATGGCCATTCCCGTGATGTGAGGGCTCGAGGAGCGGTCACGAAAAGCAGTAACGGCGGGTCGCGGAGGCGATTAAGCGCGCGCGTCAAAAAAACGCCAAAAGCCCCCGAAAGACTGGAGTCGCCTAGATCAATACATTGAAAATACTACATTAAAATTTTTGGCACGAGCTTTGCATTCTTCTTTGGTGCGTGCGGCGCACCGCCGCGCACCAGGACGGATGAAGAAGCAATGAGCACGATTGACCCGAGCCGGCTGCTGCAGATGCGCAGTTCGATCCTCAATCAAAACCAGGCGCTGCAGCGCGCCGCGGGTCGCGGCGGCATCGGCGCGGCCGAAGGCGGCGTCGGCGGCGCAGCGGGCACCCCCGATTTCGGCGCGGCGATCAACAATGCATTGCAACAGGTCAACGCGCAGCAGTCGAAGGCGAGCCAGATCACCGAAGCTTATGAGCGCGGCGACACGCACGACATCGTCAGCGTGATGATCGAGCGCCAGAAGGCCTCGCTCGGTTTCGAAACCACCCTGCAAGTCCGCAACAAGCTGCTGTCCGCGTATCGCGACATTATGAACATGCCGGTGTAATCCATGGCCGAGACCCAGATCCTTACCCCCGTCCCCAACTCTGTGAACGACGGTAACGCGAACCGCCTCCCCGCCCCCGTCCTGGGCGCCCGGCTCGCACCGTTGACCCAGTTTATGCGCCAGCCGGCGGTGCAGCGCGCGCTGCCCGCGATCGCGATGACCTCGGCGATCGGCATCGCCGCACTCGCTTATTTTACGATGCAGGCGGCGCCGCAGGCGCAGCTGTTCGCCGGGCTCGACGACACCGACAAGGCGGCGGTCGCCGACGCGCTGCAGACGCAGGGCATCGGCCACAGCATCGACCCGACCACGGGCGCGCTGACCGTCGACGCCGACAAGCTCCACCAGGCGCGCATCGCGCTCGCGGGACAAGGCCTGCCCAAGGCGGCGCCGAGCGGCGACAGCCTGATCGCTTCGCTCCCCATGGGGTCGAGCCGCGCGATCGAAGGCGAAGCGCTGCGCTCGGCGCGCGAAGCCGACCTGTCGCGCACGATCGAGACGATCGACGCGGTCAAGAGCGCGCGCGTCCATGTCGCGGCCGCCGAACCCAGCCTGTTCGTCCGCGAAGACAAGCCCGCCACCGCGTCGGTGATGCTGACGCTGCAGAACGGCCGTTCGCTTTCCGACGGTCAGGTGCAGGCGATCCGTTTCCTCGTCGCCTCGTCGATCCCCGGCATGAACGCCGACCAGGTATCGGTGATCGATCAGCGCGGCGCGCTCTTGTCGGACACCGCGTCGGGCAGCGATATGAAGGCATTCCAGCTGCAGCTGCAGGTCGAAGACCGTTTCCGCCGCGCGCTCGACACCTTGCTCGGCCCGATGCTCGGCGCCGGCAATTACACCGTCGAAGTCCACGCCGACGTCGACATGTCCGAAAGCCAGGCGACGCGCGAAAGCTTCCCCGAGAATGACCGCGCGCTGACCAGCGAACAGATCACGCGCTCGACCAGCGGCACGAGCGCCCCCGCCGTCGGCATCCCCGGCGCTTTGTCGAACCAGCCGCCGCAGGCGACGACGATCACGGCGACCGGCCCGCAGCCGGTCCCGCCCGGCGCGGCCCCGGCACCCGGCACCGAAAGCAACGAAAACGCCGCGCGCGCCTATGAAGTCGGCCGCGAGATTTCGGTGACGCATTCGCCGCAGGGCAAGCTGCGCCGCGTCTCGGTCGCGGTCGCGCTCAATCAGGGCAAGAAGGCGCTGACGCAGGCCGACCTCACCAAGATCGACAATCTGGTGAAGGGCGCGGTCGGATATGACGCGACGCGCGGCGATCTGGTTGCGATCAACCAGCGCCCGTTCGTCGCGGTCGAAGACACCGCCCCCGCCTTTTACGACCAGGGCTGGTTCATGCCGCTGGTCCAGCAGGTCGGTGCGATCCTCGCCGCATTGCTCGCCTTCCTGTTCATCGGCCGCCCGATGATCCGCGCCGCCAAGGAACGCGCCGCGAAGCGCATCGCGCAGAATCAGGAGCTCGAAGCGTCGCTGCTCGCCGCGACCGACCGCCCGGCACTCGCCAGCGGTCAGGGCGGCCGCGAAATCACCCTCGAGATGATCGAACAGGCGCCGAGCTATGAAGCGCGCGCCAACCTCGTCCGCGCCTTCGTCCGTCAGGACTCCGCGCGCGCCGCGCTGGTCGTCCGTCACCTGATGCAGGAGGGCGCCCGTGCCTGAAGTCGCCGAACTCGATAACGCACCCGCACCGGCCGCGATCGAAGGATCGGCCGCCGCCGCGATCCTGTTGATGCTGCTCGACGAAAGCGAAGCCGCGACGATCCTGAAACAGCTCGGTCCCGAAGAAGTCCGCCAGCTGGCGAAAGCGATGTTCGACACGGCCAATGCCAGCGAGCAGCAGATCGGACAGGCGCTCGACCGCTTCGTGACGCGCAGCCGCGACGTCAGCGCGCTCGCGATCGGCGCCGACACGCGCATCCGCACCGTCATCAACGAGGCCGTCGGCAACGTCCGCGCCGACAATATCCTCGCCGCCGTCGCGCCGCAGCGGAGCGCCGCGTCGCTCGAAATGCTGCGCTGGATGGATGTCGACGCGATCAGCGGGCTACTCGCCAGCGAACATCCGCAGGTCGGCGCGCTGATCCTCTCGGTGCTCGTCCCCGACGTCGCCGCGCGTGCGATCGAGACGCTCGACGAAGTGCTGCAGGCCGATCTGGTGCTGCGCGCCGCAATGCTCACGTCGGTGCCCGCCGCGGCGATCGAGGATCTCGAAGCCGTGCTCGCGAGCGCGAATGTCGATGGCCAGCGCGTCGCCAAGCAGGCGATCGGCGGCCCGAGCGATGTCGCCAAGATCATGAAGAAAATGCCGAAGCAGCTTTCGGAGCGCACGCTCCGCTCGCTGAAGAAGCACGACCGCGTGCTCGCCCAGACGATCGAGGAAGAGATGTTCATCTTCGAAAACCTGCGCGACCTCGACAAGAAGAGCCTCAGCAGCGTGCTGCGCTCGGTCGACGCCGCCCAGCTCGCGATCGCGCTCAAGGGCGCCGACGACGAGATGGTCGACATGTGCCTCGCGACCATGTCGCAGCGTGCCGCCGAAACGATCCGCGACGAGATGGCCGAAATGACGATGGTCAAGCGCGCCGACGTCGACGATGCGCAAAAGAGCGTGATGCAGATCGTTCGCCAGATGGCGGCGGCCGGCGAAATCATGATCGCGGGCGGAGGCGACGACTATGTCTGATCGCGCCGCCCACGCCGGCTTCGCAGCGGTCTCGCTCACCGAGGCGATGGCGCGCGGCAGCGGCTTCCGTCCGATGTCCTTCGCGCCCGCGCCTTATGCCGCGCAGACTGCCGAAGAAAGCTTTGACGAACCCGATCTCGACGATCCCTTCGCGCTTGGCCTCGCCGAAGGCCAGCGCCTTGCCGAAGCCGCCTTTGTTGCCGAGCGTCACCAGCTGCTCGCGCTGCTCGCCGGCGCCGAAGCGCTGCAGGACGAGCCGAGCGAAGAACTCGCGCAGCTGATCGCCGAAACCGTCGAACGGCTCGTTCGTCAGATCGTCGCCGCCGCGCCGATCGACGCCGAATGGCTGCAGGCGCAGGCCGAAACCGCTGCGGCGATGGTCGCCGACGCCGACAAGGCGCGCACCCTGTGGGTCCATCCCGAAGACGCCGCGCTGCTCGCCGACGCGCCGCTGGCGATGGCGATCGAGAGCGATCCCGCGATGGTGCGCGGCACCGTCCGCCTCGAAACCTCGACCGGCTGGATCGAACATGGCCGCGCCGTCTATCTCGACGAACTGCGCACCGCGCTCGGCACGGGGCACGCCGCATGACGCGCCGCCTTGCCATGAGCGCGCAGCAGCTGCTCGACCCCGTCGACCTCGCGGGCGCCAGCCCGCGCCGCATCGGCACGCTCGTCGCGCACGAGGGCATCATGCTCGAAGTCTCGGGTTTCCCTCAGCCGCTGGGCAGCAACGTCCGCATCAAGTCGGCCGACAATGACTATGTCTATGGCGAGGTCGTGGGCTTTCGTGGCCACCGCAGCCTTGTCCTGCCCTTCGACATGAACAAGCCGCTGGTTACCGGCGCGCCCGTCGAACCGCATGGCGCGAGCTCGATGGTCCCCGTCGGCAAGGCGCTGCTCGGCCGCATCATGGATGCGCAGGGCAATCCGCTCGACGGCCGCCCCGCGATCAAGTCGCAATTCCAGTGGCCGCTCGCCGGCCGCAAGGTCAACCCGCTGCGCCGCGGCCGCGTCACCAGGCCGCTCAACATGGGCGTGCGCGCGATCAACGGCCTGCTCACCGTCGGCGAAGGCCAGCGCGTCGCGATCATCGCGGGCTCGGGCGTCGGCAAGTCGGTGCTGATGGGCCAGATGATCGCCGGCACCGAATGCGACGTCATCGTCGTCGGGCTGATCGGCGAACGCAGCCGCGAGGTCAGCGACTTCGTCGAAACCAAACTGCCCCCCGAAGTGCGCAAGAAATCGGTCGTCGTCGCGGTTCCCGCCGACCATCCGCCGCTGCTCCGCCTGCGCGCCGCGATGCGCGCGACCGCCATTGCCGAGGCTTTCCGCGCCGAGGGCAAGAAGGTGCTGCTGCTGATCGACAGCCTGACCCGCGTCGCGCATGCGCAGCGCGAGATCGGCCTGACCCTGGGCGAACCGCCGACGATGAAGGGTTATCCGCCGTCGGTCTTCGCGCTCATTCCCTCGCTCTGCGAACGCGCCGGCATCGACCGCGAAACCGGCGGATCGGTCACCGCGCTCTACACCGTGCTCGCCGACGGCGGCGACATCGACGACCCCGTCGTCGACAGCGCGCGCGCGATCGTCGACGGCCATATCATCCTGTCGCGCCAGCTCGCCGAACAGGGCGTCTATCCCGCGATCGACGTCGCACGTTCGCTGTCGCGCACGATGGTCGATTCGGTCGATCCCGAACATGCCGCCGCCGCCGCGCGCTTCCGCCAGCTCTGGTCGCTCTATGAAGAGAATCGCGATCTGATGCTGATGGGCGCCTATGTCGCCGGCGCCGATCCGGTGCTCGACACCGCGATCGCGCGCCACGCCGACCAGCTCGCCTATGTTTCGCAGCCTGCCAAGGCGCAGGTCGATTTCGATATTTCCCGCCAAGCCCTGATTGAAGGATATTCCGCATGAACGCCCGTACCGCACGCCGCAAACGTATCATCCGCGTGCGCTCCGTCGAACATCAGCAGGCGGAGGCCAATCTGGCGCGCGCCAATGGCGAACTGGCGAACCTCGTCGAACTCGCGAAGCGGCTCGAAACGCTGCGCGTCGACCTCGCGATGGCAAAGGGTGCGGTCGCCGGCCGCGCGCTCAACACGATCGGCGAGCTCGCGATGCGGCTCGACATCGCGCAGGAAAGCCTGACCGCGCCGCTGAGCAATGCGAGCGAGCGCCGCGACCAGATGGGCGCGCTGGCACAGAGCGCGATGGTCAAGGAAGAATCGGCGGTGCGCCTGTACGAACGCAGCCGGAAGGCGGCGCAGGTCGAACAGGAACGCCGAGACGACGCCAACCGCCCGCACCGCCCGCGCACGGGCATGCGCCTGCGCCTGATCGAAGGCGGCGCGGCATGATGAGCGCGCCCTCCCTACCCACCGTCCCGGGCGCCATGCCCGCGGGCTTCGCAACCTTCCTCGCCAACATCGGGCAGCTTCCCGAGGGTGGCGGCGAAGGCGGCTTCGACCAGCTGCTCGCCGCCGCGCCGGTCACGGCCGCTCCGATCGCGAACGCCGCCGCCGCGATGATCAAGATCGATCCCGCGCCGGCCGTCGATGCCGCGGCCCCGCAGATCGAGGCCCCCGCCGAAACGGGCGTCCCCGTCGAAACCCCTGCGGTGAAGGCCGAGCCGGCCAAAGCCGATCCGGCGGCGCTGGCCGCGAACCTGCTGATCGCGCTGAACGGCAGCATCCCCGGCGCCGCGCCCGCACAGACATCGGGCAAGCCGGTTGCGGCCAAACCCGAAGCCGATGCCGCATCGCCCGACACGGCGAAGACGGGCGAGACCGTGGCGGCTGCGCCGGCCACGAACTGGGCTGCGATCGTGGCGGCCGCAATCCCGGCAGCCGCAACGCCCGCCGCGAAACCCGCGAAGCCGGCGGAAGCCGCGGCGGCTCCGGCCGACACCAGCGCCCCCGCGCTTCCCGTTGCCGCGCGCCCGCGCGAGGCCGCGATGCCGATCCTCGCCGGCGCCGAGCCGCCCGCCGCCAAGCCCGTCGAAGCGGCGCCGTCGATGACGATCCTCTTCGCGCAGCCCGCCGCACAGGGTGCCGCGACGCTTATCGAAGCGGCCGCGCCCACGGTGATCGCCGAACGCGTGCTCGACATGGACAGCGACGGGGCGTGGATCGACCAGCTCGCGCGCGACATCGCCGCGACCAAATCGGACAGCGGCGACATCAGCTTTCGCCTGATGCCGAAACATCTCGGCCGCCTCGACGTCGCGATGCAAATGGGCGACGAAGGCGTGTCGCTGAAGATGGACACGCGCCACGAAGCGACCGCGACGATCGTTACCGCGGCGCAGGGCCGCCTCGTCGACGAACTTCGCCAGCAAGGCGTGCGCGTCGCCGGCGCCGAAGTGACCTGCACGCCGGGCGAAACCGGACGCCAGTCGCAAAGCCAGGGCCAGGGTCAGGGCCGCTCCGCCGCAGCCGACCCCGCGCATCTTATCGAAACCGCCACCGAACGCGCCGAGCCGCGTGACGAAGACCGCGCCGCCGACCGCCGCGGCCGCTTCGCCTGATCAGAAAGGGTCCCATCATGGCCAAGGATATTGTCGAAGGCGCCCCCAAGAAAAAGGGCAAGTTCAAGAAGCTGCTGCTGATCAGCGTCGCCGCGATCGCGCTGATCGGCGCGGGCGCGGGTGCGGGCATCTATTTCGGCGCGCTGCAGGCGCACGAAGCGAAGCCCGAGGATAATTATCCCAAGCTCGTCGTGCGCAGCAAGGAAGACCCCGAACCCGCCGCCGAGGGCGACGACAAGGAAGCCCCGCCAAAGGTCGGCACGGTGTCGGTCCCGAACGACAAGTTCAAGGTCGACGCCAAGAAATATGAGATCACCTATTACCCGATCGCCGACAGCTTCACGACGAACCTCGCCGACGGATCGGGGTTCCTGCAGGTCGGTATCAGCCTTTCGACCTTCTACGACGGCAAGGTTATCAATAATATCAAACGGCAGGCTGTTCCGATCCGTTCGGTCGTGCTTATGGTGCTCGCCGAACAGGATCCGGCATTGCTCTCCACATCGCAGGGGAAACAGCGGCTGCAACGTCAGTTGACGGCCGCGATCAACGATGTGCTGCGCGACAAGGAAGGTTTCGGGGGCGTCGACAATGTTTATTTCACGAGCCTGGTGATTCAGTGACCACCAGCACGAAAACCGTCAAAGCCGTGAAGGCACCGGCCGCACCTGCACCCGCAGCTGCGGCCGCGCCTGCGGAGACGAAGGAGTCCCTGCTGCTGCGCAGGGCGGCGGACGGCTATGCCTTCCCCGCGCTCGAAGGCGTGGCGAACCAGTTTGCGCGCAGCTTGCGCGACCTCGTCCGCGCGCTCGGCGCACCGGCGATCCAGATCGAACGGTCGGGCGCCGAACAGATGAGCTTTGCCGAGTGGAGCGCGTCCGCGGCCCCGGCGATCTTCTGGCGTTACCATGCGCCGCCGCTCAAGGGGCCGGTGCTGCTCGCGGGTTCGCGCTCGCTGCTGCTCCAGCTCGTCGATATCTTTTATGGCGGCCGCGGCCAGCTTGCCGCCGAACGCGAAGAGCTGACCGACGCCGAGGATCGTTTCGCGGCGCGCCTCGGCCGCGACATCGGGATGCAGCTCGCCGCCGCATGGCGCGGCAAGCTCGCGATCGAACCCGAACTCGATTGCGTCACCGCCGACCCCGCCAAGCTCGCCGCGGTGCGCGCCGACGATGAATTGTTCGTCCAGCGCTTCACGCTGCGCGGCGCCCCGTTCGAGGGGCGGACGATCATGTGCGCCTATCCGGTTGCCGCGCTGCGCGGGATCGCGGGCGACGAACTGCTCCCCGACATGCAGGCAAATGGCGGCGCCGACCCGGCCTGGTCGGGCGCGCTCGACAAGGCACTGCGCGACGTGCGCATGCCCGTCCGCTCGGTGCTCGCGCGTCCCGAGATCAGCCTCGTCAAGCTGCTCGCGCTCGAGGTTGGCGACATCATCCCGCTTACCATGCCGCGCCATGTGCCGGTGACCGTCGCCGGGCGCAACTTCGCGTTCGGCAGCATCGGCGAAGCCAATGGCAACGCCGCGATCATGATCGAACATATCGAAAAAGGACCGGACCATGACTGATATCAGCGACGCCCCGAAGATCGCGCGCGCCGACCGGCGCGACAAGAGCATCGCCGCCGCGCCCAATTTCGACCTGCTCGCCGGCGTTTCGCTGCGCGTGTCGGTCGAGGTCGGGTCGACGTCGATGACGCTCTCCGAACTGCTCACGCTCGACGAAGGCAGCGTGATCGAACTCGACCGCGCCGCGACCGACCTGCTCGACATTTATGCGAACGGCACGCTGATCGCGAAGGGCGAAATCGTCAGCGTCGACGGCCGCTATGGCATCCAGGTCGCCGAAGTCGTCGCGCCGGCACGCGGGCTCGAAGGTTTCGAACGGAGAGCCTGATGTTCGAATATATCCTCCGCCTGCTCATCCTGCTGCCGCTCGTCGGCGGCATGGCGTGGGGCAGCCTGTGGCTGTGGAAACGCGTCCAGATGGGCGTGCCGCTCGTTGGCGGCGGCACCAAGGCACGCGCCGTCGAAATGATCGACGTGCTGCCGCTCGGCCCGGGGTCGAAGCTCGCGGTGGTCGAGTTCGCCGGGCAGCGCGTGCTGATCGCGGTGTCGCGCAACGGCATCACGCGGATCGCCGACGACAGCCAGGGCGACTTCCATGCGGACTGATCGCCGCTTCTGGCTGCGCGCCGCGGCGCTCGCCGGCGGCGCCGCGCTGCTCTGCGCCGCGCCCGCCGCCTATGCGCAGGCGGCCGACGGGTTGAGCCGCGCGGTCGGCGAAATCGGCGGCGACGGCCGTCCCTTGAGCCTCTCGCTCCAGATCCTCGTCCTGATGAGCCTGCTGACGGTGCTCCCGTCGCTGCTGCTGATGATGACGAGCTTCACGCGCATCATCATCGTGCTGTCGATCCTGCGCCATGCGCTGGGATTGCAACAGACGCCGCCGAACCAGGTGCTCGTCGGTTTGAGCCTGTTCCTCTCGCTGTTCGTGATGGCGCCCGTGATCAGCGAAGTGAATCGCGTCGCGATCGAACCTTATGGGCAGGAACAGATCGATATCGGCGAGGCGGTATCGCGCTCGGGCACCGCGCTCCACGGCTTTATGATGAAGCAGACGCGCAAGAGCGACCTGATGATGTTCGCCAAAATCGCGAAAGCGCCAACCTATGCTCGTCCCGCGGACGTGCCCTTCTCGATCCTGCTCCCCGCCTTTGTCACCAGCGAGCTCAAGACCGCGTTCCAGATCGGCTTCCTGATCTTCCTGCCCTTCCTCGTCATCGACCTGATCGTCGCCTCGGCGCTGATGTCCTTGGGTATGATGATGTTGTCGCCGACGATCATATCGATGCCATTCAAGCTCCTGCTCTTCGTCCTCGTCGACGGCTGGGCGCTGACGATGGGATCGCTCGCTTCCTCCTTCGTGAGTTAGCGCGGTGGAGGCCGACTATTTCATCGGGGTCGCGCAGCAGTCGCTGTGGATCCTCGCGCTCGCATCGGCGCCGCTGCTGTTGCCGGTGCTCGTCATCGGTGTGCTGCTCGGCATGGTGCAGGCGGCGACGTCGATCAACGAACAGACGCTGACCTTTGTGCCCAAGCTGATCGTCGCGGCGATCTGCCTTGCGATCTTCGGCGGCAGCATCCTCGTGCTGCTCACCGATTTCACCCGCGAAATCTTCGCGCAAATCCCGGCGCTCGTCCGCTAAGGCCGTGCAAATTCATGCCGCCCACTTTGTTTCCCTCCCCCTCGATGGGGGAGGCAGCGAGACTTGCCAGCTTGCTGGCTTAGTCGCAGCGGAGGGGGTGCGGCCTCGGCCTGAAACTGCAGTTCATGGACGCACCATCACCCCCATCCAACTCCGCCTAACCCGCTATCGCGGGCAAGGCTACATATCCTTCCCCCATCAATGGGGAAGGCCCGTCAGTTCCCGAGCCCCATGAACCCCGCTGACATCCCGAATATCGAGGCGATGCTCCAGCTGTGGATGCTGGGGATGATCCGTCCCGGCGCCGCCTTCATCGCCGCGCCGGTGTTCGGCGCGACGAGCGTGCCGGTGCAGCTGCGGCTGGTAATCGCGCTCGCGGTCGGGGTGCCCGCGGTCGCGGCCTCAGGCATGGCGCTGCCGCCCGAAGGAATCGTATCGGTCCCGGGGTTTTTCCTCATCATCGGCGAGGTCGTGATCGGCCTCGCGATGGGATTCGTGCTCCAGATGGGGCTCGCCGCCGCCTTGCTCGCGGGCGAGGCGATCAGCAACGCGATGGGCCTCGGCTTCGCGTCGATGGTCGATCCGCTCAGCGGCGCATCGAGTTCGGCGATCGGCCAATTCCTCTCGATGATGGCCACCGCGCTATTCCTCGCCGCCGACGGTCATCTTGTGCTGATCGGCATCATCGTCGACAGTTACAGCGCGCTGCCCCCCGGCAACGCCTTTCCGTCCTGGGACGCGATCGGCGGCATCATCCGTTTCGGCAGCCTGATGTTCGCCGCGGGGCTGACCATCGCGATGCCGGTCGGCTTCGTGCTGATCCTCGTCCAGATCATCATGGGCGTCATCGGCCGCTCGGCACCGGCGCTCAACCTGTTCGCGGTCGGCATTCCCGCGACCCTGCTCGCCGGGATCGTGCTGCTCGGCGTCGCGACCCCCGCGATGGCCGAGGCGATCGCGCGCATCCTGTCCGACGCGCTCGACGCCGCGCGCATGGTCGCCGGAATCTAGACCATGGCGGGCACGACCGAGAAGGACCAGAAAACCGAACAGCCGACGGCGAAGAAGCTGTCGGACTCGGCGCGCGAAGGCGATGTGCTGATGTCGCGCGAACTCGCGACGGCGCTGATGATGCTCGCCGCCGCGGGCTGGATGGTCGCCGCGGGCGGCTGGTTCGTCCAGTCGGCGGGCGACCTCCTGCGCCGCGGCCTGACATTGACCGCCGCCGACGTCGCCGATTTTGCGCCCGCCGAGGCGCTGATGCGCAACGGCGCCGAAATCCTGCTCCCGCTCGCGAGCCTGTTCGCGCTCGCGCTCGGCGCCGCGGTCGCGGGTCCGGCGATGCTCGGTTCGATGGGCTGGCGCGGCAAGGCGCTCCACTTCAAGGGCAACCGGATGAGCCCGATGGCCGGGCTCAAGCGCATGTTCGGGATGCAGGGCCTCACCGAGCTCGGCAAGGCGCTCGCCAAGGTTCTGCTGCTCGGCACCATCGGTTACTGGCTCGTCCTGAAGAGCCTGCCCGCGATCATGACGATGGCGTCGACCGACCTGATGGCGGCGATCGGATTGGCCGGAAAGGAAATCGGCCATGCGATGCTGACGCTCGCCGGCGGGCTGGTCGTCATCGCGCTGATCGACGTGCCGGTGCAATGGTTCCAGCGCAACAAGCGGCTGATGATGAGCAAGCAGGAAGTGAAAGAGGAAATGCGCCAGTCCGACGGCGCGCCCGAACTCAAGCAGGCACAGCGCCAGCGCGCGCACGACATATTGAGCGGGTCGGCGCGCAAGGCGGTGTCCGATGCGACCGTCGTCCTCACCAACCCGACGCATTTCTCGGTCGCGCTGCGCTATCGCCCCGGGGTCGATGCCGCGCCCGTCGTCGTCGCGCGCGGTCGCGGCGATGTCGCGCTGTCGATCCGCGAGCTGGCGCGCGGCGCGAATGTCCCGCTGCTCGAATATCCGGCGCTCACGCGCGCGATCTATTTCACCGCGCGCGCCGGGCGCGTGATCCCCGAGGAATTGTTCGTCGCGGTCGCAACCGTGCTCGCCTTTGTGTTCCAGCTCGAACGCGCGGCCGCCGAAGGCACGGCGCCGCCCGTGGTCGACGTGCCGTCCTCGCATCGTTTCGATCCCGAAGGGCGTCGTCAGGCTTAAACTTGTCCGCGCGCCGCCGTTAAGGGGTTCGAAGGATATTTTGCCATGGTCAGTTCAATCGCCAACAGCCTCGGCTTTGGGTCGGGCCTCGACGTCAAACAGCTCGTCACCGACCTGTCGAATGCGTCACGCGACCCGAAAATCAAGCGGATGGCCGAGCTTACCCAGACGAACCAGACGCGGATCAGCGCGCTGGCGCAGGCGCGATCGGATCTCGATGGTTTTGCCAATTCGCTGGGCCAGATGGTGAGCGACGGCACCTTGCGCAGCACACCGACCGTTTCCGATGAAAGCATACTCAGCGCCACCAGCCGCGCCGGCCTCTCCGCCGACAGCTTCGCCGCGACCGTCGTCGTGACCCAGCTCGCGCGCGCGCAGACCAATTATTCCGCCGTCGTCGCCGACCGTACCGCCGCGATCGGCGCGGGCACGATGACGCTGACCGTCGGCGGCGTTGCCAAGACCATCACGATCGACGCCACGAACAACAGCCTCGACGGGCTGGCCAATGCGATCAACGCGAGCGGGGCCGGGGTCACGGCGTCGATCATCGCCGACGAAGGCGGCCAGCGCCTGATCCTGAAAGGCCCCACGGGCGACGTCGGCGCCTTCACGCTCACCGCCGACGCGGGTGCCGATCCGGGCCTCGCCGCCTTTTCCACCGGCGGCGGCATGACCGTGGGGCAGACCGCGGCCAACGCCGAATTCACGATCGACGGCGTCGCGTTCAGCCGCGCGAGCAATATCATCGACGATGTCGTCCCCGGCATGTCGCTCACGCTGAAAAAAGCGGCGCCGGGACAGGGTGTCGACATTGGCGCGAGCCGGCCGCTCGACATGCTCAAGCAGACTGTCGGCGATTTCGTCTCGGTCTACAACCAGCTCAAGAAGAGCCTCGTCAACGCGTCCAACGTCTCGGGCGCCGGCTCTTCGCTCCGCGAACTCGAACGCGAGCTCGGCAGCCTCGTGAACAAGGTGCTGTCGAGCCACGGCACGATCAACAAGCTGTCGGATATCGGCATTTCGACGACGAAGGAGGGTCTGCTCTCGGTCGACAATGCCAAGCTCGACAAGGTGCTCGCCAGCGATGCGGGCGCGGTCGAGGCGCTGTTCAATCCGCGCCGCGATGCGACGCACACCGAGACGAGCGATCCCGGCATCGCCTTTGCGCTCGACGCGATCCGCGACAAGGCCGTCGGAACCAACGGCGCGATCGACCGCGTGTCGAAATCGCTCGATACGAAAAAGGAAAATCTCGCCGACCAGCTCGAAAAGATCGAAGAGCGCGAGAGCGCGTATAAAAAGCGCCTCGAGAAGCAATATGGCACGCTCGAAGCCAAGCTCGCCGCGTTCAAGGCGACGCAGACCTATCTCGAACAGCAAATCAAGCTCTGGTCGAACCAGGGCAACGACTAAAGACTAGGACTTGGGGACCGCCGCCGTGAACGCTACCGCCTCGACCGTCCGGGCAACCGGACTTTACCGCCGATTGCAGAACGAAAGTCGCGCTGCTGCTGCCGACCCTATCGAACTCGTCACCATGCTTTACGACGAGCTGGAGACCGCCGTCGGCGTGCTGGGAGCGATGGTGCGCCAGGGGCAGCGCATTTCGGCTACCGAGCCGGCGCATCGCGCCCGCGCAATCCTGATCGGCCTCGACGTCAATCTCGACCGCGACAAGGGCGGCGACGTCGCGACGGCGCTGTCGCGCGTCTATCGCAGCATGCGCCGCAAGCTCGACGATGCCGTGGCCGCGAATAGCGCCGAGGGCCTTGCCGAGCTGCTCGAAGGGATTTTGACGATCAGCGCCGCCTGGCGCCAGCTTCGCTGAACCATCTTCCCACCTGAGAAACGACAACGGCCCGCCCCTCGAATGAGGAGCGGGCCGTCGCCGTTTGAAATGAGCCCGCTGGTTACCCGGCCGCCCATGGTGGGGACGGGCGGCCGGGTGGTGCGGGAGCGGACCAGAGCTCCCTTTTTCAGCGGGTGCTGAAACTCGTGTCGCGGGCCGGTCAGGCGGCCTGCTGGTGAACGCCGTACTTGCGCATCTTTTCGATCAGCGTCGTGCGCTTCAGCGTCAGCAGGCGCGCCGCTTCCGAAATGATGCCGTCGGCGAGGTCGAGCGCGACGTGGATCTGTTCGAGTTCGATCGTTTCGATCTCGCGCTTGAGGTCGATCGGGCGGCCCGGCGCCGGCGTCTTGGCGTGCGCCGCCGCCGGAGCCGCGAGTTCTTCCGCGCTGGCCGGCACCGCGACGGGGCTGGTGGGGACAGCCCGTCGCGGTGCAAGCGCTGCGGTGGGGTTCAAAAGCATGGCGACGTCATCGAGACCGAGCGTCTCGCCGCCATGGAGAACGCTGGCGCGCTCTACGAAATTCCTGAGTTCGCGGACATTGCCCGGCCATGCGTGCGCCATCAGCAGCGCCATTGCCGCATCGTCGAAGCGGCATTTGGCGTCGGCGGGCATCTGGCGCTGGAAGTGGCGGATGAGCGCGGGAATATCCTCGACGCGGTTGGCAAGGCTGGGGACCTGGAGCACAACCACGCCGAGCCGGAAGAACAGGTCTTCGCGGAATTTTCCATCGGCGATCGCGGCGCCGAGATCCTGGTGCGTTGCCGAAATGACGCGGACGTCGACGGCCTTCACATCGCTGCTGCCGACGCGGACGATCGTCCGGTCTTCGAGCACGCGGAGCAGTTTGACCTGCATGTCGAAACGCATATCGCCGATTTCGTCGAGGAAGAGCGTGCCGCCCTCGGTCGCTTCGAAATGGCCGATGCGGCGGGCATGGGCGCCGGTGAAGCTGCCCTTTTCATGCCCGAAAAGTTCGGATTCGATGAGTTCGCCGGGGATCGCGCCGCAGTTGATCGCCGAAAAAGCCTTGCCGGCACGGGCGCCTTCGTCGTGAATGGCGCGGGCAACAAGTTCCTTGCCCGAGCCCGACGGGCCGCAGAGCATCACCGAGGCGTTCGAGCGCGCCACGCGGCGGATCATCTCGCGCAACCGGCAGGTCGCCGGGCTGGTGCCGATGATCAGCGCTTCGAGCGCCATATTGTTGTTCTGCCCCACAGTCATTTCAGTCTCCACCGCACCGCCCGCTCGGTGCCCCCTTCGATGGATTGAGGAATTGACGAAATTGGTAAACGAAAGCTTACCCGGCGTTAGCTAACCCATTCAAAATAAAGCGATATTGCCAGATTGGAAGTAATTGACGCGCAATCGCGTTAACTATCTCCAATATGCTGCCAAACTGGCACTAATTGCCATGCGACTAGCGCCAGCCCAGCGTGATCGAGATGCGGCGGTTGCGCGGATCGAATCGGTCGGAGGGGACATAGGGCTCGCGATCGGCGACCCCTTCGATTCGCGAAAAGCGATTCGAGGCGATGCCGCGGAACTCCAGATAGTGGCGCGTCACCTCGGCCCGGTCGACCGACAGGCGCCAGTTGTTCGTGCCCGACTTCGCCGACCAGGGCGCGGCGTCGGTGTGACCGCGGATCATCACCTGGTTCGACACGGCCGCGATCGGTTTCGCGATCTCGCGGAACAGCCGCGCGCCATCGGGGGTGAGCTGGCTGGTCCCGATCACGAACATCGACAGATTCGCATCGTCGATGACGTCGATCCGCAGTCCCTCGAGCGTTTCGGTAAAGCGCAGGTTCGGCGCAAGGCGCTTGAGGTCGCTCTTTGCCTGCAATTGATCGATCAGCGTCTGGGCGAGCTTCTTGAACTGCTCCTTGTCGCTCGCGCGCTCGCGCCCCGACGCTTCGCGCGGCCCGCCCGCGGCGTCGCGCGGGATCGTCATGGCGCGCGTGCCCGTCTGCGCCGCGCCATGTGGGTATCTGTCCGCCGCGACCAGCGAGTCGCCACCGAACAGGCCCGTCGACCCGGCGGTGTCGGTCTTGGTCTGGACGATCGTCGGCGCGAAATAGTCGGCGAGCGCCTTGCGCTGCGCCTCGTTCGTCGCGCCGAGCAGCCACATCAAAAGGAAGAAGGCCATCATCGCGGTGACGAAGTCGGCATAGGCGACCTTCCACGCGCCGCCGTGATGGCCGCCGTGCGCTTCCTGGATGATCTTCTTGACGATGATCGGCCGCGGCATGTTGGGACGTGCGGCCATCAGCGGCCCCGCATCCCGTCAAATACTTCCGCAAAGCTCGGCTGGTTATGATGGTCGACGCCCGACCGCGCGGCCTCGATCACCAGCGGCTGCGGATGACCGTGAAGCGACGCGATGATCAGCTGCTTCACCGTGTGATAGATGGCGTTATCGCTTTCGATCACCGTCTTGGCGCGCGTCGCGAACGGACCGACGAGGCCGTAGGCGAGCAGCACGCCGAGGAAGGTGCCGACGAGCGCCGAGCCGATCATTGCGCCGAGGATCGCCGGCGGCTTGTCGATCGAGCCCATCGTCTTCACGACGCCAAGCACCGCGGCAACGATACCCAGAGCCGGGAGCGCGTCGGCGAGGCTCTGCAGACCTTCGGCGGGCTTCATCGAATGATGGTTGTGGCTCTTCAGCGCATTGTCCATCACCTCTTCGACCGCGTGCGGATCGAGCGTGCCCGACGACACGACGACGAGACGCAGCGTGTCGCAGATCAGGTGGACGAGCGTATCGTCCTTCAAAAGCTTGGGATATTGCTGGAAGATCGTCGAGTTTTTCGGATCCTCGATATGCGGCTCGACGGCGACCGGTCCTTCGGTGCGCATCATCTTCATCAAGGTCGAGACGAGCAGGATGCAGTCGAGATAGTCCTGCTTCTTATACTTCGGTCCCTTGAACACCTTCGCGAGCCCGCCACCGAGCGCCTTCAGATCGGCGCCCGAATTGCCGATGATCAGCGAGCCGAGCGCGGCGCCGCCGATGATCAGCATTTCGTGCGGCAGCGCGTGCATGACGGGCCCGAGATTGCCCCCGGTCAGCGCGAAGCCCCCGAAAACCAGCAGGATCAGTACGACAATGCCGACAACGGGAAACATGTGCGAGCAACTCCATTCGGGACCCGGCTGTCGAAGCCGGCCCCCGCAAATTCAGGGACGTCTTGATGATTAACGGCAGCGGCGCCGCAACATTGAGGGGTGTCAGTTCAAAATATCGAACAAGGTCTGCCGGTTAATCTTGGCAAAGGCCGCCTGCGCGGCCTGGAGCGTCAGATCCTGGGCCTTGAGCTCGGCGATTGCGACGTCGAGGTCGGTATCCTCGACCGTCGAGCGTTCGTCCTTGAGCGTGATCCCACGCGCCGCGAGCCCGTCGCCCATGCGTTCGAGCCGCCCGCCCGCGAGACCGAGTTTCGCATGTTCGTCGGCGACATGGCCGATCACGGTGGCGAGCGTCGTGATCGACGTACCCATGGCCGTTTTGTTGCCGGCGGCGACGGCAGTTGCGGCATCGCGAATGCTAGTCGACAGGCTGTTTCCACCCACAACGAAGACATCGGCCGCCGACTGGACCGGCGCAAAGCTAAGATCCGAATCGAAACGCATCACGCGTGCGGTGCCGGTCGCGAACACGGGCTCTCCGTTCGAATCGCGCGTTGCCGCCAGCGCATCGAGTTCGTCGGCGATGGTGCCGAGCTCGGCAGCGATTGTCGCGCGGTCGGCGGGGTTCGCGGTATCGCTCGCAGCCGCAAGCGTCAGCTCGCGCGCGCGCGTCATCAGGCTGCTTACCGACTTCATCACGCCATCGGCCTGCGACACCAGCGCGTCGGCCGCGTTCACATTGGCAGACCAGGCGGTCATGCTCGCCTGCGTCGTGCCGATCGTCGCGATCCGCCGCGCTGCGACGGGATCGTCGGACATGCGCAGCAGCTTCTTGCCGCCCGAGATCTGGATCTGCGTCCGCTCGAGCGCGTCGGCGAGTTTCTGTTGGCGCGCGATTTCGCGCGTCATGCGGTTGCCCACGGCGTTGATCATGGTCCTGACCCTTCCTTAGAGCGAGCTGAGCAATGTTTGCATGGTTTCGCGCGCGACCTGGATCGTGCGCGCGGCCGCCGAATAGGCCTGCTGGAAACGCAGCAGTTCGGCGGCTTCGGTGTCGAGATCGACCTGGCTGACGCCGTCGCGCGCCGCGGCCGAGGCATCGGCGCGCGTCGCCGCGGCGGCGTCCTGCGCCCGCGCCGACGACACGGCCTGCGCCTGTGTCGCCAGATGGCCCGACCAGCGCGCTTCGGGATCGTTCGCCCCGCGCATCGCACCGAGCGCCAGCATATTGCCGTTGCTGCCCGACGCGTTCGCCGCCGCAACCTGATCGGGCGTCAGCGTCGCGGCGGTCAGCGTTGCCGCGCTCGTGCCGGTGAACAAAGGCTGCCCCGGATTGCCATTGGCATCGGTGCCCGCCTGATGCGCGGCGTTGAGCTGGCTCGCGAACTGCGTCGCCATCGTATCGAGCGATGCGCGCTGGTCGGCGACATGGTTCGCACCTTCCGCAAGACCAGCGAGCGAGCCCGTCGAGATCGCAAGCGGCGAACCGCCGACGCTGTACGACAGGCGCCCGTCAGGCGCCGCGGTGACCGAAATCGGATTCACCACACCGCCGCCGACGAGCAGGTCGCCCGATCCGGCCGCGCGCAGCGTCACCGCGCCATTATTGTCGAAGGTCGGGCTGACGCCGGCCTGCGACGACAATTTGTCGAGCAGCCGGTCGCGTTCGTCGAGCAGGCTCGCCTCGTTGGTGGAGCCCGGCCGCGCCTTGCGCAGCCCGACGTTGATCTGTTCGAGCGCATTCAGATTGCTGTTGAACTGGTCGACCGAACTCGCAGCCGCGCCCTCGATCCCCTCGCCCATCTTGTCGAGCTGGCCCGCCGCGGTGCGAAAGCCCGACGCGATATCGTCGACCGATTGCAGGAACTGCGCCCGCAGCGTCCGGTTCGATGGATCGGCCGTCAGCTGGTCGGCGGTCGTATAAAGCTTGGTGAGCCCGGTCTTTATGCCATTGGTTTCGTCGCTGAGCGCGCCTTCGACCTTGTCGAGCCAGGAGAGTTTCGTCGCCGAACGATTGGCATCGCCTGAGGTGATACGCGAATCCTCGATCAGCCAGCCGTCGACCGAGCGGTCGATGCCGCGAATGTCGACGCCGCCGGGGTTGGTATTGCCGCGGTAAAAGATCGAATTGCCGCCACCGACGGCTTCCATCATTTCGAGCCGGCGCCGCGCATATCCGGGGGTCTGGGCGTTGGCGATATTGTCGCCGATCGTCGAGAGCGCACGCGAATAGGCCTTGAGCCCGCTATAGCCGATGCCGAGCAGGTCGCTCATTGCACGCCTCCCCCAGAGCGATCGGCGTGCGCGCCGAGCTGACCGCGAAACTGCCGTTCGACCATATCGGCGATGCCGAACTGGCGCATCGCGGCGAGGCTGTCGGCGGTGCGCGCGTCGGCCATTTCGCGGAAATTGTCGGTCGCGCTCGATCCGAGAATATCGTCGCCAAGCTTGGCCTGCCGCATCGACGCCATCAGCTGGCGCAGGATCACGGCTTCGAACGCCTCGGCCGCCTTGCGCAGCCCGCCATCGCCGCCGCCAGCAGCGGCAGGCGTCGGCGTGGCACCGACAGAAGAAATTGGGCTCGTCATATGATCACCAGTTCCGCAGTGAGCGCGCCGGCCTGGCTCAGCGCTTCGAGGATGGCGACAAGGTCGCCCGGGGGAACGCCCATGCGATTGATCGCATCGACGAGTTCGGAAAGCGAAGCGGTCGGCTTGACCAGCATCACCGGACGATAGTCCTGCTCGACGCTGATCTCGCTCGACTCCTCGACCGCGGTCTGGCCGCGGCTGAACGGTGCGGGCTGCACGACCATCGGCGATTCCTTGATCGAGACGGTCAGCTTGCCCTGCGTCACCGCGGCGGTGCCGACGCGGACCGCGCCGTTGATCACGACGGTGCCGGTGCGGGCATTGACGATGACCTTGGCGGGCGGCTCGGCGCGCTGGACGCCCAGATTTTCGATCTGCGAGATCAGCCGGATGCGTTCGTCGCCGTTGCCGCCCGTGCGGATCGCGATGCTGGCGCCGTCGATCATCGATGCCGAGCCGGGCAGCGCGGCGTTGATCACATCGGTCACCCGCTTGGCATTGGTCGCATCGAACTGGTGGAGGTTGAAGGTCAGATAGCTCGACGTCGCGAAGCCGGTGTCGACCGCGCGTTCGACCGTCGCGCCGCCCGCGATCCGTCCGCTCGACGGCACATTGACCGTCAGCTTCGATCCGTCGGCGGCATCGACGCCGAGCCCGCCGATGACGAGATTGCCCTGCACCATCGCATAAATCTGACCATCGGCACCATAAAGCGGTGCGAGCACGAGCGTGCCGCCGCGCAGGCTTTTGGACTTGCCGATCGCCGACACGGTGACGTCGAGCCGCTGGCCGGGCTTGGCGAAGGGCGGCAGTTCGGCGGTGATCATCACGGCCGCGGCATTCTTCAGCGCCGGGTTCACCCCCGGCGGCAGCGTCAGGCCAAAGCGCGACACCGCGCCCTTCATGCCCAGCGTCGAATAGTCGAGGCTGTCGTCGCCCGTGCCCGCAAGGCCGACGACGATGCCGTAGCCGGTGAGCTGGTTGGCGCGCAGGCCCTGGAACTGGCCCATATCCTTGATGCGCTCGGCCTGCGCGGGCGCCGCAAAGGCGAAGCTCGCGAGCAGGAGCGCAAAAAGGGTGAACAGGGTCGGACGCTGGGTCACTTCAAATTCCTCTGTTAGAACGGGCTGATGATCGAGAAGAAGCGCTGCAGCCAGCCTTGCTGGCTCGCGCGGGCGATCTCGCCCTTGCCGACGTAACGGATTTTGGCATCGGCCACGCGCGTCGACAGGATGCGGTTGTCGGGACTGATGTCGATCGCGCGGATGATCCCCGAAATCTGGACGCGTTCGTCGCCGCGGTTGAGCGTGAGCAGCTTTTCGCCGCGCACGAACATCGTCCCGTTCGGATAGACGGCGGCAATCGTCACGCTGACTTCGCCCGACAGCGCGTTCGACTGCGACGCGTCGCCTTTGCCCTTGAACGCCTGGCTGCCGCCCATCGCGATGTCGCTGGGGTTGAACAGCGACAGCGGGCCGGTGGTCGGCGGCGTCAGGCCGATATCGCCGTCGCGCTGCGTACCCGCGGCATTGCTTTTCGTCGCGGCGGTGCGCTCGACGAGCTGGATGGTGACGATATCGCCGACGGCGCCTGCGCGCCCGCCCGAGGTGAGCGCGACATAGCTGCCCTGAAAGATCGAGCCGTTCGCCGGCGGCGATGGCGGCGGCGGCGGCATCGAAACCGAAAAGGCGTCGGGCGGCAGCTTATCCTTCGCGAGCGCCGTGGCGGGCGCCAGCGCAAGGCCAAGCATCGCCAGTTTAGAGAGTCTGCGACGCATTTTTCATCATCTCGTCGGTGGCGGAGATCATCTTCGAATTGACCTCATAAGCGCGCTGCGTCTCGATCATGTCGACAAGTTCCTCGACGACATTGACGTTCGAGCCTTCGAGCATTCCGCCGCGCAGCGTGCCGCGGCCTTCCTCGCCCGCACCGCCGACGAGCGGCGCGCCCGAGGCTTGCGTTTCGACGAGCAGATTGCCGCCGATCGCCTGCAGTCCCGCCGGGTTGGCGAAGCGCGCAATCTCGATCCGCCCGAGTTCGAGCGCGGTGCCGTCGGCGCCGGTCGCCGAAACGGTGCCGTCGAGTCCGATCGTCACATTGCTGGCATCTTCGGGAATCTGGATCGCGGGGGTCATCGGCTTGCCGTCCGAGGTCACGATCGTCCCGTCGGGCGAGCGGCCGAAATTGCCCGCGCGGGTATAGCCGGTGCGCCCGTCGGGCATTTCGACCTGGAAATAGCCGGCGCCGTCGATCGCGACGTCGAGCCCGTTGCCCGTCGTCTGGAAGGTGCCCTGCGTATCCATGCGCGCGGTGCCGTTGAGCGCAACGCCGGTGCCGAGGTTGAGCCCGGTCGCATAGCGGTTTTCCGCCGTCGACGGCGCGCCGGCCTGGGTCATCATCTGATAGCTCAACGTCTCGAAGCTCGCGCGGTCGCGCTTGAAGCCCGTGGTGTTGACGTTGGCGAGGTTGTTGGCGATCACCTGCATCCGGAAGCCCTGGGCATCCAGACCGGTCCGCGCGACGTGCAAGGCACCGATACTCATTTCATAATCTCCTTAACGGGGAAGCTGCATCAGATTGGCGGTCGCGCTGTCCATGTCGCGCACGTCGCCGATCATCTTCAATTGGGTGTCCCAGCTGCGGCTCGCCTCGATCATCTCGACGAGTGCGGCGGTGGCGGTGACGTTCGATCCTTCGATCGAGCGGGTCAGAAGCCGCGCTTCGGGATCGTCGGGCAGGATGCCCCCGCCCTTCACGCGGAACAGGCCGTCGAGCCCCTTGGCGATGTCCGAACCCGTCGGGGTCGCGAGCCGCAGCCGGTCGACCTCCTGCGGGTTTTCGGGATCGCCGCCCTGCGGCACGATCCACACGCGGCCTTCCTGGTCGATCGTTATCGCGTCGGCAGGCGGGATCGTCACCGGACCCTGGCCGCCCTGCACGGGATTGCCGTCACCGGTGGTGAGGAGCCCGCTCGGCGAAACCTGCAGATCGCCGCGGCGCGTATAGGCTTCTTCGCCATTCTTCGCCTGCACGACGAGCAGCGCATCGCCCTGCATCGCGATGTCGAGGTCGCGCCCCGTCTGGGTGACGGTGCCCGCCTTCATATCGGCACCGAGCACTTCCTCGGACGACATGGCGCGCGCATCGAGCCCGGCGCCGTCGAGCCACAGCGACTGCGCGCTCGCCATGTCGGCGCGGAAGCCCGGCGTCTGGGCGTTCGCCAGATTGTTGGCGATCGCCGTCTGCCGGGACATGCTGCCCCGCATCGCGGCGAGGCTGGTATAGATAAGGCGGTCCATCGATAGTCTCCCGGCAGGCGGCGGTCAGCAGCGCGTCAGCGCATGCCGATGATCGTCTGGGTCAGCTGCGACGCGCCCTCGATCGCCTTGGCATTCGCCTGGAAATTGCGCTGCGCGGCCATCAGCATCACCAGTTCCTCGGTGATATCGACGTTCGAGCGTTCGAGCGCGCCCGAGCGGACCGCGCCCATCGGGCCGTTGGTCGCGGCGTCGATCGTCGGCGGGCCACTTTCGCCCGTCGACTGCCAATGCGCGTCGCCGGTCGGACGCAGGCCCGACATCGTCGGGAAGGTCGCCATCGCGACCTTGCCGAGCTTCTGGTCTTCACCGTTCGCAAAGGTCGCGGTGACAAGGCCGTCGAGGCCGATCGTCACGTTGACGAGACCCGAGGCCGGATCGCTCGGCGCACCCGTGGGCAGGCGGAGATCGAAGGCGCCGGCGAGCGTGTTGTTCGTGACATTGCCGTTCGCGTCGATCGGCAGCAGCTGCAACTTCGCACCCGTCGAATCGATGACATAGCGGTCGGGGGTCGGTTCGAACGAGCCGTTACGCGTATAGCTGATCGCCTCGCGCGGCGGTTCGCCCTTCACGATGAACATGCCCTCGCCGACGATCGCGAGGTCGAGCGTCTTTTCGCTCGCTTCATACGAGCCCTGCGTGAACTGCTGGGTAATGCCGTTGAGGCGCGTGCCCTGACCCGCGATCATCTTCGTCGACTGCGTCGGCGACGAGGCGAAGATATCGCCGAACTGCGCCTTGCTGCGCTTGAAGCCGACCGCGCCGGCGTTCGCGATATTGTTCGAGATGACCGACATGTCGGTCTGCGCGCCCTTGAGGCCCGAAAGCGAGGTATAGAATGACATGGACTAATCCTTCCTGAAAGGTGGGGAGCTTAGGTGGTGGGCGGCGTCGGCGCGGGTGCCGGTGTGGCCGCCTTGATGTCCTTGAGCAGCTGGGTCTGCGCCGTGAGCTGCTCCGAAATCTTGGAGAGCACCGTGTTCGTCTCGCTGATCCCGGCGAGGCTCGAGAATTGCGCCATCTGCGCAACCATCTGCTGGTTATCGACCGGGTTGAACGGATCCTGCTGCGACAGCTGCGCGGTCATCAGACGCATGAAGTCGCCCTGATCCATCTGTTTTCCGCCCTTGGGCTGGAACACCGGGTTGCTGTTGTTGGTGATGCTGTTGACGCTCATTTTACTGTCCCATCCTGAGAGTTTCGTTGATCAGGCCCTTGGCGGTTTCGAGGACCTGGACATTGTTCTGATACTGGCGCGCGGTCTCGACCATCTCGACCAGCTCGGCGGCGCTATCGACCGCGGCTTCCCAGACATTGCCATCGGCATCGGCCAATGGATTCGACGGATCGTGACGCTTCGACGGCGCCATTTTCGAGGTCGTGACCTGGTCGATCTGGACCGTCGCGCGGCCATGGTCATCCATCACGGTGCGGAACACGGGCTTCAGCGAACGGAAAGCGCCCGCCTCGCTGCCCGCGACCGTTCCCGCGTTGGCGAGGTTCGACGCGGTGGTGTTCAATCGGACGAGCTGCGCCGACATCGCGCGGCCGCTGATGTCGAAGACGGAGAAATTGCCGTTCATCGTCATTCGCCCTTGAGCGCGCGCGACAGCGTGTTGATACGCCCGCTGAGGAACGACAGGCTCGAGCGATAGGCGAGCGCATTTTCGGCATACGCCGTCTGCTCGGTCGCCATCTCGACGGTGTTGCCGTCGAGCGACGCCTGGACGGGAACGCGATAGCTGATCGCGCCCTCGGTCGAACTGCCCTGCTGCGCCAGGTCGAGCGCTTTGGCGAAATCGATATCGCGCGCCTTGTAACCCGGCGTCGCGGAGTTCGCGATGTTCGACGCGAGCATCATCATGCGCTGGCTGCGCAGCTGCAGCGCGGTTGCGTGCAGGCCAAAGAGTTTCTCGGATGCCATCATCACATTCCTTCGCTTGCCGCCATCCGGCGGCGGGGCCTTTCGCCGGGATCCGGCCGGTTGGCACGGACGCGCGGAAAAACACCAAGGCATGATGCAATGGCCGTGCCAAACAGAACTTATGTATATTTTTCAGCTATTTAATATCTCACAGTGATTGCGGCGCACTTGGCTCGTCAAAAATCTGACGACGCCGCGCGCCGCGCCGCAAAAGCGCGCATCAAACCGCGACTGGCACGCTTCCTGCAAATTGTCGGGCGACCATTTTGGACCCAAAGGAGATGGACCTTGTCCCGCAACATTCCCACGCGGCTTGCCGCGTGCGCCGCCGCCCTTTCGCTCGCCGCCCCGATCGCGGCAGAGGCGCAGCAGGGCAATGAGGATTGGCAGACGATCGACGTGCTGACCGACATGGTCGCGAACGCGATGGGCCGCAACGCGACCCCCGTCGATCGCCGCATCAAGCTCGCGCGCTGCCCCGAACAGGCCTCGGTCACCGCGCTCGACGCTCAGACGCTCGCAGTGCGCTGCGCCTCGCTCGGCTGGCGGCTGCGCGTGCCGATGACCGCCCCCGCCGGTGCATCGCCGGTCGCGGCGAGCTTCGCGCGCCCCGCAGCGAGCGCCCCCGTCATCCGCCGCGGCGACAATGTCCGCGTGACGATCGAGACCGAAAGCTATTCGATCAGCTACGCCGCCGTCGCGACGCAGGACGGCCGCGTCGGCGAGACGATTGCGCTACGCGGCGCCGACGCCAAATCGACGCTCAGCGCCACCGTCACCGGAGCCGGCCGCGCGACCCTGCACGACTGAAAATAACTTCACTACCCACCCACTGGGCCCGGGCTGTCGGCTTTCCGACGGCGCCGGGCCTTTCTTTTGTCTTTTTTGCGACCGGTCGCCTTAATCGCCGCATACGCGATCCGTTAAAGCCTTCGTGAACCGCGTCGTCACTTTTCTGACGGCACCGGATGGAGGCTTTTATGTCGGGTGACAGCAAGATCGGACCAGTCGGCGGCATCGGCCGTGCCGGCCCGCTGCGCAGGGTCGCCAGCGAAGCGGCGACCGCGATGCGCGCGCCGGCGCAGCTCCAGCCGGCTCAGGACAATCTGCCGACCGCGCGGCTGACCCGGCTCGCAGGCAGCCTCGCCGACCAGGCGCCGCCGGTCGACATCGCGCGCGTCGCATCGCTGCGCACCGCGATCGCCAATGGCAGCTATGGCGTGCACCCTGCGATCATTGCGAGCGCGATGCTCGATTTCCACAGCGGGGCCGAATGATGCTGGCGCAGATGGAAGAAATTGAATCGCGGCTTGAAATATTGGTCGGCGCGCTCGACGGGCACGACGCCGGCGCGATCATCGCGGCGACCGAGGAGTTGGCGACCGCCGTCATCTTGTTTCGAGGCGCGAGCATCCCCGCGGGCAGCGAACATCGCGCCCGCGTGCTGATCGGAAAGACGCTCGGCCAGCTCGAAGCCGCCGCGATGCGCGTCAATATCCTGAAGAACTGGACGCGTCAGAGGATTGACAAGAGCCACGAAATCCGCGGCACCCGTCCGCGTGGAGCTGCTTTAAGCTACTGATAACAGGACAACTTCGGTCCTCTTTCCCTAAATGGCACGATGATTGCTTTTGGTCTGCTGAACGAGCGGAACCAACAGCCATGAACGCAATCAACAATCCCCGGGGTTCGACCCGCATCGCCGCTCCCGTGATGGATGCGGTGCAAAATGCGTCGGCGCGTTCGGGGGTCGATTTCGATTATCTGTTCGACGTCGCGCGCGTCGAAAGCGGTTATAATCCGACCGCGAAAGCGCAGACCTCCTCGGCGCGCGGGCTGTATCAGTTCACCAAGCAGACCTGGCTCGCGACGCTCGACCGCCATGGCGCGAACCATGGCCTCGCCTGGGCCGCCGATGCGATCGGCCGCGACGCGTCGGGCCGGCTGACGGTCGCCGATCCCGCGCTCCGCCAGCAGATTCTCGACCTCCGCGACGACCCCACGGCGTCGTCGAACATGGCTGCCGCGCTGACCGGCGACAATCGCGACTATATCGAAAGCCGGATCGGCCGCAGCGCCGAGCCCGTCGACCTCTATCTCGCGCATTTCCTGGGGAGTGGCGGCGCCGCCAAATTCCTGACGGCGCTCGAAACCAATCCCGACCAGCCCGGCGCATCGATGATGCCCGAGGCCGCGGCCGCGAACCGTTCGGTCTTTTACGCCCCCGACGGCAGCATGCGCAGCCTCGCCGAGATCCGCGAACGCTTTCGCGTGAAGCTCGAGGACGGCGGCAAGATCGAAAATATGAAGCCCTTCGCCCCCTCGGGCTGGCACGCCGAGGCGAGCAGTTCGAGCGGCCTCGCGAACAATGGCGGCGGACGTCCGCCCTTACAGATGATGGATATCCAACCTATGCCCAAAAAGCTCTCGATGGGCTTTGCCGCCGATGCCTATCGGCGGCTCGCGTCGCTTTCGGGAGGCGCGGCATGACCGGCGGCTTCAATCTCACCAACATCGGCCGCATCGCCGGCGTATCGGCGCTGCCCGCGGGGATGCTGATCCTCGTCGGGCTGATGGTGATCCCGGTCTCGCCGCTGATCCTCGACATCAGCTTTGTCGCGAACATCATGATCAGCCTCCTCATCCTGATGGTCGCGCTGCAGGCGGCGAAACCGCTCGACTTTTCCTCGTTTCCGACCGTTCTGCTGCTCGCGACCTTGTTCCGTCTTGCGCTCAACGTCGCATCGACGCGCGTCGTGCTCGTCCACGGGCACGAGGGCACCGCCGCAGCGGGTCATGTCATCGAAGCGTTCGGTCAGGTGCTGATCGGCGGCGACTATGTCGTCGGCCTGTTCGTCTTTTTCGTCCTGATGATCATCAACATGGTCGTCATCACCAAGGGCGCCGGGCGCGTGTCGGAGGTATCGGCGCGCTTCACGCTCGACGCCCTGCCGGGCAAGCAGATGGCAATCGACGCCGACCTCAACGCCGGACTGCTGACCCCCGAAGAAGCCAAGGCGCGCCGCGTCGAAGTCGCGACCGAAGCCGATTTCTATGGCTCGATGGACGGCGCTTCGAAATTCGTGAAGGGCGACGCGATCGCCGGCTTGCTGATCCTGTTCGTCAACATCGTTGGCGGACTGATCCTCGGCATCTTCAGCCATGGCCTCAGCTTTTCGGAAGCCGGCAGCAATTACGTCACGCTCGCGATCGGCGACGCGCTCGTCGCGCAGATTCCGGCGCTGCTGCTCTCAATCGCCGCCGCGGCGATCGTCACCCGCGTCGCGTCGCCCTTCGACCTCAGCGGCCAGATCAGCAGCCAGTTCGCCTCGCCCGCAATCTGGATGGCGGTTGGCGGCATCCTCTTCATCCTTGGGATGGTCCCGTCGATGCCGCAGATGCTGATCCTGCCCGCCGCCGCGCTCTCGTTCGGCATCGGCTGGCAGCTGCGCCGCAGCGCCGCCGCGGTCGCCAACCTGCCCGAACCCGTCGCGCCCGCGCCCGACCCGTCGCTTATCGAATGGGCCGACGTCAGCGACGCGAGCGCGTGCCAGCTCGAGATCGGCTATGCGCTCGTCACCCTTGTCGACGAACGCAAGGGCTCGCCGCTGATGACCCGCATCACGGGCATCCGCCGCCAGTTGTCGAAGGAACTCGGCTTCGTCGTCCCGCCGGTGAAGGTCACCGACGACCTGTCGCTGCCCGGCAACGTCTATCGCATCTCGGTCGCCGGGGTGATCGTCGGCGAGGACGAGGTCTTCCCCAACGAAATGCTCGCGCTCGATTCGGGCGACCTCGTGACCAAGGTCGTCGGCCGCCCGTGCAAGGATCCGACCTTCGGCCTCGACGCTTTGTGGATCCCGAAGGCGATGCAGAATGATGCGATCGCCGCGGGCTATACCGTCGTCGATCCGGCGACCGTGGTCGCAACGCACCTCAACAACAGCATCGTCGGCGCCGCCGCCGAGCTGTTCGGCATCGACGATGCGCAGGCGCTGATCGACAATCTCAAGACGCATTATCCGCAGCTCGCGCAGAATCTGTCGCCCCAAGGCTATTCGCTGCCGCGCGTCGCGAGCCTCTGCAAATCCTTGCTCGTCGAGCGCGTGCCGCTGCGCGATTTCCGTAAGATCGCCGAGGCGATGGTGGCGCTGTCGCCGCAGCAGCTGGGCGAGATCGACCTGATCGAAGCGGTGCGCCAGCGCATCGGCGCGCTGATCGTCCAGACGATCGTGCCGAGCCGGATGCCGCTGCCCGTCGTCACCTTCAGCCCCGAGGTCGAGGTGCTGCTCAACCAGGCGGTGCGCGCCAATCCCGCCGCCGAGTGGCCGTTCGAGCATGGCATGGCGATGACGATCATCGAACAGGTCGGCCAGGCCGTCGAACCGCTGCTGCTCCAGACGCGCAGCTTCGCCCTCGTCGCCTCGCCGATCTGCCGCTCCGCGCTCTCGCGCCTCGTGCGCGCCACTTTCCCCGACGTCGCCGTCATCTCCTACCTCGAGATTCCGGCGACCAAGCAGACCGAAATCGTCGCGACGATCGGCGCCGAAGTGCCCCGCCTCGCGTCCGGGCCCGAGGCCCACATGGAGGACCAACCGCATGAGAATTGAGCCCGCCGAGCAATTTGCCGGGACCGCCGGCCGCGCGCCGCGCGCGCGCGGCTACGGCGAAAGCGTCGAGGCGCTGGTTGAAGAATATTCGCCGCTGGTCCGCAAGATCGCGTGGCAGGTGTTTTCGCGCGTGTCGCGGACGAGCGAGCTCGACGATCTGATCCAGACCGGGCTGATCGCGCTGATCGAGGCAAGCCGCAACTATGAAGAGCGCGGCTTCGCCTTTGCCACCTATGCGACCACCCGCATCCGCGGCGCGATGATCGACCAGCTGCGCCGCGAGGCCGATGTCGGCCGCTCGGCGATGGTCGCGGCGAAGCGGATCCACGCGATGCGCAGCGCGCTCGAGCAGCAGTTGATGCGCGCACCGACCACGGCCGAAATGGCGGTCGCGTTCGACATGTCGGCGGAGGATTATTTCGCGCTCGAACGCAACGCGACGCATGGCCGGTCGACCTCGCTCGACGAGCTGACCGACATCGGCGCCTTCCTCGCGGCCGACGACGATGCGGGCGCCGACGAACGGTGCGAACAGGAGGATCTGATGGGCGCACTGCGCCAATGCGTCGGCCGCCTGTCGCACCGCGAACAGATGGTGCTCCAGCTTTATTTCTTCGAAGAGCTCAACCTGCACGAAATCGGCCTGACGCTCGACGTCAGCGCCGCGCGCATTTGCCAGATCAAGCGCGAAGCGATGATCAAGGTCGATCGCATGATGAAGGAAATGACCGAATAGGGGGACCGGGTGCGGTGCGCGCGACCAGTCGGCCCCGCACCCGGTTTGGGGGGCTAGGCTGCCAGCGTTTGTCCGCCTTGCCAGGCGGCGCCGATTTTTTCGAAATAGGTGGCCATGCGTTCGGTGCCGATGTCGGTCAGCCGGACGATCGTCCGGCGCCGGTCGCGCTCGTCGATCGAGCGGTGCAACAGCCCGAGGCGTTCGAGCGCGGCGATCATGCGCAGCCCCGACGACAGCGGAACGCCCGCGCCGGTCGCAAGATCGCTGGCACTGAGCACGCGGCCGTGCGCGCCCGCGAGCATCAGATCGAGCATCATGTCCCAGGTCGGGCCCGACATTTCGGCGGTACCGAAATGGCTGCGACGGATGCGCCGGACCTGGATGCTGAACGACAACTGGTCGAGCAGCGCGGCGTTCGACGGCGTGTTGCCGCGCGCGCTGTCGATGGCGCGTACGGTCACGCCCGGCGATTCCTCGCCGCGGCTCGCCAGCAGTTCATGGATCTGGTCGACCCGCGATTTCAGCTCGGCAATTTCTTGGTTCGAAAATTGCTGCATGTGACGATGCCCCTGGGGAGCCACATATCAGGCCGTGACGTTTTCCCGCCGGCTGGACGACCCCGATGCATAGATGATCAGCAACAGGATCGGGTACGATATATAGACTGAGAGGAGCGAATAGGGTCGCGCCAATATCTCCGAAAACATGAACTTCTGGATATGACCGAAAATGGCGATCAGTTGCCAACCGGTAATCCAGTAAGGCCAGAAGCTCTGCGTGCGCATGGCAATGAACCAGAAGCTCAGCAGAACGAACATGTCTATGATGAAGATATTCAGTTCAATATCGGTCCAGGTCGGAAAAGGCGTCAGAACACTGGTGAGGACCGAGGCGATCAATGCTGTATAGGCCGCCCAACGTTCCAGTGGCCCGCCGCGTCGGATCGCGACGGCCACCGTGATGAGCAAGACAGCATAATAAATCGCCACGGACCACATTGTGGCAGTCAACCTTTCTTGCGGATCAACCGGCCTTCGCGAACGTAGCAGCACCATCGCCCGAGCGATCGTTGCTGCCTTCGTCGACCAGCTTCGCGGCGGCCGGCTTGACGCCCGCGCCGAACATCCGCGTGCCGAGGCCGACTTCCTTTTGCGTCACGGTCAGCGCCAGATGCGCATCGGTCAGAAGCTGGCGGACTTCGCCGGCGGCGGCGAGCGCATGCGCGACCTTCGCCATCGCGTCCTGGCCGACGATCGCCGACATGTTGGTTTCGCGGCGCGCGGTGGGCAGCGTCGCGGCGAGCTGGGCGATGCGGATCATCGCTTCGTCGATCGCGTCTTCGGCCAGGTGCAGGTCGGAAGCGATCTTCTTCGCCGCAGAAACTCGTTGATTCAGCATTTTCTTTTTCCTTGAAAAAGAATGCTACCGGTTCCCCCCCGCAGCATTCGTTCGAACATCAGGTCAGAACACGACCGAGCCCGACAAGGATCGAATAGAGGGCGGAGAACGCCAATATTGTCGCAAAAGCGATCAAAATCGGCCAAATTATCCTTTCCATCAACCCATGCCGGTTGGCCGGCTGGGACGCGGTAGGAAATGGCGAACCTATATCGAATAATCGCCGAAACGAACTGCGCCCCGCATCGGCATCGGGGGGCGGAGATACATCGCCAAGGTCCATCAATTGATATGTCAAAGGCTGATAGGGGGTAACATGATCGAAGACACCGTTAACCGCAAGGATGCGGGCCGCTTCTATCCTGTTGGAAACATTAAGCTTCTTTAGAACGCGACGCACGCGTTCGTCGACGGTGTGCGGAGAGACGTTCATCAGCCGCGCGATCTGCTTGGAATTTTTGTGCTCGTAAACGTGCCGCAACGTTTCGATCTGCGCGGCAGACAGCAGGCTTATGTAATTGTCGGGGTCGCCTTGCACGAGGTTGGAATAGAGCATCACGAGTCGAAATCAAGGTCAGTAGATAGCTAATTTCCTGCGCGGCCCGTTCTGGGGCACGGGTTCGGCACCGAATCGCAACGATCATTAGCGCGCAATATCGGGCAGACGGCTATCGACCCTCCTTGAGCGTGCGATAGCGCAGAATCGATTTTTCGATATGCCGGCGCGCGGCGCGGCGCGCGGCGACCGGATCGCCCGCCTCGATCGCGACGACGATCGCCTCATGGTCGCGGTTGATCGTATGCGCATATCGTTGATGCCGGACCGGATCGTCGCCTTGCAGGTAGAGCCGCCGTGACGGGACGAGCCGCACGCCGAGAAACTGGGTGAAGCGCAGGAAATAGGGGTTGCCCGTCGCGCTCGCGATCGCAGCGTGAAAGGCGGCATCGGCGGCGACCGATGCGTCGACGTCGCCGCCTTCCTCCATCGCGTCGAGCGCGCGGCGCAGCGCCGCCAGATCGGCGTCGGTACGCCGCCGCGCGGCGAGATCGGCCATCTCGGCCTCGAACCCCATGCGCATTTCGAGCAACTTGAGCACATCGTCGATCTCGCCGATTTCCTCGGCGGTGACCTGGAAAGCGCGATATTGCGCGCCGTCGGGGACATAGGCACCCGACCCGCGCCGCGACACGAGCAGGCCACGCGCGGCGAGGCGCGAATAAGCTTCGCGCACGACCGTGCGGCTGACGCCGAACGTCTCGGTGATCTCTTTTTCGGTCGGGAAACGCGATCCGACGGGCATTTCGCCCGTTTCGATCTGTTCCTCGAAGCGCTGGACCAGATCATCCGCCAGCGACGCCGCCTTGGTTACCGCCATGGATGCTGCGTTATCATCGCGCCGCGAAGCTGGCTAGGGCCGGAAATCGGGTCGCTGCGCGTCGACATAGCTATCCCAGTCACCCTCGGCCGCAAAGTCGCCCCCGCGATCCCACGCGGCGCCGCTATAATAGACAAAGGGTTGCCCCGGCCGGACGCGGATCAGGATCAGATAATTGTCCCCGTCCTCGGCAAAGCCCGCAAAGGCGGCCGGATCGACGATCACCGCCGCCGCCATCCGCCCCTTGCCGCTATCGCCTTCGCCATCGGCGGGGCCCCACCAGCTCAGCCGCGCCGCGGCGGTGTCCTTGCGGACCTCGCCCAGCTTGTTCCCGCCCGTCGGCCGTTTCGAAATGCCGATGCCGACGATCAGCTCGGCATCGCTGCTCGACGCGATGGTCGAGGTCATCCGGGTGAAATTCGTCCCCGCCGGCAGCGTGAAGCGGCGTGTCTCGCGCACGGTGCGCAGCGTATCGACCGGCCACGGCTCGTAATCGACGGTGAAGTCGGCGACGTCGGGTCCCGATTGCAGGATGCGCGGCCGCACATAGTTGCGCGACGTCCACAGCTTGTTGTCGTACCAGATGCCGAGCCCGCCGGTGCCGCGCCCCGTCCCGACATTATAGAAGTCGATCCCCTCGCCATGGTCGGCGTGCTGGTCGCCCGTGCGGAGCTGGCGATCCATGAAGGGCCAGCGCACGCGCTTTCCCCACGCGTCGACCCCCGACGACGAGGGCGGTTCGGCCTTCTCGAGCGCGCGGCCATAGACACGGTGCGCGATCCGGTCGTTTTCCCAGAGCAGGTCGTCGAAGCGATAATCGGCGATCACCACCGCCGCGCGCGCCTTTTTTTCCTCCGCCGTGGCGGGCTGGAACGGTTTGTGCTGTGGTTTTTGCTCTAGAGCGCCCACCGGCGCGGCGAGCAAGGCAAGGGCAAGGAAGATCAAACGCATCACCAACTCCACCTCGTTCCGTCCTCGAGCCGGTTCACCGGCAGACAGGCACGGGCATAAGGAAAGGATACGGCGAGCGCTTCCTCGATCTCGACGCCGAGGCGGGGTGCGTCGCCCGGATGGAGCATGCCGTCCGCAAAGCGATAAGCGTGCGGAAAGACCGCGTCGGTCTCCTCCGTGTGGCGCATATATTCCTGGATCCCGAAATTGGGGATCGAAAGCCCCAGGTGCAGCGTCGCCGCCATCGTCACCGGGCCGCGGCGCCAATAGGCGTCCTTTGCCAGATATCATCGATGCGGTACGCGTCGCGCCCGATCAGGCAGGGGACGACATGCTCCGACAGATAGGCCGCGACCGCGAGTTCCCGGCCATTGAGCGTCGCATCGCCGACGCCCGTAGTCCCGTCGTCGCACTCGATCTTCAGCGTCGTGAAATTGCGGCCCGGCGCGGTCGATATCACCCGGGCTGACTCGATCTTCGGCATTCCGTCCCCTCATCGCCGCATGGCTAGTTGTGTGACAACCTTATTGACACTCGATTCAAAAGGAAAGATGTATGTTACCGGTGTCAAGGCCAAAGGCCGACACCTCCATGGGAGAGGAAACACGATGCGCAGCGCCAGATGCACCCCGCCTGCCGCAAGCGAGCGGTGCGCGTGACGTCTGGCAGATCACGCCGAAACGTGCCTCCTTTCGCTGGTCGCCCCTTGTTGCCGTGAAGGAAACGCCATGCCGCTGAGCCTCTTTGCCCTGATGATGACCGCCCCCGTCGCCGCGGTGGCGCCCGCCGAACCCGCGATGCCGCAACCGGCGGCGATCCTCGCGCAGACGCGCCGCGTCGCCGACTGGCAGCTTGCAAACCGCACCAACTGGGCAACGATGCCCGCGGCGCGCAAGAGCGTGCAGGAAGTGCGCGACTGGCAGCAGGCGACCTTCTGGGTCGCGCTGACCGAGCTGGCGAGCCGCGACAAGAGATATGCGCAGCCGCTGCTCGACCTCGGCCGCGCCGAGAAATGGCAGCTTGGCGACCTCGCCTATCACGCCGACGACCAGCTGATCGGGCAGGCGTGGCTGTGGGCGGCGCGCAATGGCGCGGGCAAGGGTGCGATCGCGCCGACGAAAGCCTATTTCGACAATGTCCTCGCCAGTCGCCCGACGATCGGCCTCGAATTCATCCCCGTCGCGCCGGGCAAGAACACATCGACATGCACCGACCGCTGGTGCTGGTGCGACGCTTTGTTCATGGCGCCGCCGACCCTGCTGCGGCTGTCGAAGGCGACCGGCGACAAACGCTATGCCGATTTTGCGCATGAGGAATTCAAGGCGACGACCGATTATCTCTTCGACCCGTCGGAAAATCTCTATTTCCGCGACAGCCGATTCTTCGGCATGCGCCACGCCAAGGGACACAAGCTGTTCTGGAGCCGCGGCAACGGCTGGGTGATGGGCGGCCTCGTGCGGATGCTGCAGGTGATGGACAAGAAGGATCCGAAGCGGCCGATCTACGAAAAATTGTTCAAGGACATGTCGGCGAAACTCGTCACGCTGCAAAAGGCCGACGGCTATTGGCCCGCCTCGCTGCTCGACAACGACCCCGGCACTCCGCCCGAATCGAGCGGCACCGCCTTCTTCACCTATGCTTTTGCGTGGGGCGTCGATAACGGCCTGCTCGACCGCGCGACATACGAGCCCGCCGCCGTGCGCGGATGGGGTGCGCTGCAACGCGCGGCGCAACCCGACGGCATGCTCGGTTGGGTCCAGCAGGTCGGCGACCGCCCCGACAGCGTGTCGGCGAAGGAGACGCAATTCTACGGAAGCGGCGCCTATCTGCTGGCCGGTACCGCGATGTACGATCTGTCCACTAAGCGCGTAAAGCGTTGATATTAAACGGTCCTATCCGCCGTGACCGGCCCGTGGCCGCCCCATAACGCCGGCAATTGACTACCCTCTCAAAGTTGTAATCCATCCTTGGAAGTTGTATGACATATAAAATTGACACCGGTATGAGCCGGGTCAGTGCCGCCAACGGGGCGGCATCAAAAAGCTCAACCCCGACCCGACTATCGGCGAGGTCGTGCGCAACTTCCCGGTGCGCCAGCCCTTGCTCTGGCTCTAGTTGCGCCCGCCGACCAGCCCGCGCGCGATCACCTGCGCCTGAATCTCTGCCGCGCCCTCGAAGATATTGAGGATGCGCGCATCGCAGAGCACGCGGCTGATCTCATATTCGAGCGCATAGCCGTTGCCGCCGTGGATCTGCAGGCTCGCGTCGGCGTTCGACCAGGCGGCGCGCGCGGCGAGCAGCTTCGCCATCCCCGCCTCGATGTCGCAGCGCTTGCCGCTGTCCTTCGCGCGCGCCGCGGCATAGCTCAATTCGCGCGCGGCTACGAAATCGACAAGGCTCATCGCGAGCTTGTCGGCGACGCGCGGGAAGTGGACGATCGCCTTGCCGAACTGCTTGCGGCTGAGAGCATAATCCAGCCCGAGCTCGAGCGCGCGCCGCGCCACCCCGACCGCGCGCGCGGCGGTCTGGATACGCGCGCCTTCGAAAGTCCGCATGAGCTGCTTGAACCCCTGCCCCTCTTCGCCGCCGAGCAGCGCGTCGGCGGGCGCATTCATCGCGTCGAACTGCAGCGCATATTCGCGCATCCCGCGATAGCCGAGCACCTCGATCTCGCTGCCGCTCATTCCGGCGGCTGGAAATGGGTCGCTCTCGGTCCCGCGCGGCTTGGGGACGAGCAGCATCGACAGGCCGGCATAGCCCTTGGCGTCGGGCACGGTGCGCACGAGCAGGGTCATCAGGTCCGAGCGCGCGGCGTGGGTGATCCAGGTCTTCGCACCGTCGATCGCCCAATGATCGCCGTCGCGGCGCGCGCGCGTCTGGAGCGAGCCGAGGTCCGATCCGACATCGGGCTCGGTGAACACCGCGGTCGGCAATATCTCACCGCTCGCGATCCGCGGCAGCCATTCGGCCTTTTGCGCGTCGGTGCCGCCCGTCGCGATCAGCTCACCCGCGATCTCCGACCGCGTGCCGAGCGACCCCGCGCCGATCCACCCGCGCGACAATTCCTCGGTGACGATGCACATCACGAGCTTCGACAGGCCGAGCCCGCCAAATTCCTCGGGAATGCAGACGCCGAAAGTGCCGAGATCGGCCATCGCCTGCACGGTCGTATCGGGGATCAGGTCGTTCGCGAGATGCCAGCCGTGCGCGTGCGGGACGATCTCGGCATCGGTGAAACGCCGGAACTGGTCGCGGATCGAATCGAGGTCGGCGTCGTGCAACGTCTCGCTCGGCCAATGCCCGTCGGCGAGCGCCATCGCGACGTCGGCGCGCACCGCGGCATGGTCGGCGTCGAGCAGGTCGGCGCAGGCGTCGGCGAGGGAGCGCGCCTCGGCCCCGAGCCCAAGGTCGGCCGGACGGAAAATCTCATTCTGCCCCATCGGCAGTCCGCCGACGAGCTGGCCGATCCCCTCGGCAAAGGCGAGCGTGGCGATTTTGGCATCGAGCGGGTTAAAGTCCCGGCCGGACTCGCACCAGCTCAGGACCGCTTCCAGCGCCGCGACCGTCGTCGCGACCCACGCAAAGCCATGCGCTGCACGCTGCTCGCGGTCGATCGGCGCCTGCGCCAGCCGTTCGGCAAGCGCCGCCTCGGCCGCGGCGCGATAGGCCTGCGCCGCCGTCAGTGCCTCGCGCAAATCAGTCATGCTCAGACGGCGCGCTCGAAGATCGCGGCGATGCCCTGCCCGCCGCCGATGCACATCGTCTCGAGTCCGTAACGCCCGTCGCGGCGCACCAGCTCGCGCGTCAGGTTCGCAAGGATGCGCCCGCCCGTCGCGCCGATCGGGTGGCCGAGCGAGATGCCCGATCCATTGACGTTGAGGATCTCGTTCCGGCTGTCGTCGTCCGACCAGCCCCAGCCCTTCAGCACCGCGAGCACCTGCGGCGCAAAGGCTTCGTTCAATTCGACGAGGTCGATATCGCCCCAGCCAAGGCCGCTGCGTGCGAACAGCCGCTCGACCGCGGGCACCGGCCCGATACCCATCCGGCTCGGATCGCAGCCCGCGGCGGCCGAGCTGTGATACCAGGCAATCGGCTCAAGCCCGAGTTCTTCGAGCTTGTCCTCGGCGACGATAAGACACGCCGCCGCGGCGTCATTCTGCTGGCTCGCATTGCCCGCGGTGACGACGCCGCCCTCAAGCGGGCGCAGCTTGCCGAGCGTCTCCATCGTCGCGTCGGCGCGGTAACCCTCGTCATGCGCGAAGATCACGGGATCGCCCTTCTTTTGCGGCACCGACACCGGCACCAGCTCATCGTCGAACAGCCCGTTCGCCCAGGCCGCTGCGGCGCGCTGATGGCTGCGCACCGCATAGGCGTCGCACGCCTCGCGGCTGATATCATAATCCTTTGCGAGATTTTCAGCGGTCTCGATCATGCCCGAAATGACGCCGAAGCGCTCGACCGGCTGCGACATCAGCCGCCCGCGCGTCAGCCGGTCGTGGAGCGTCAAATTGCCCGCGCGAACCCCCTTACGAACGTCGGTCGAATAATGTTCGACGTTCGACATCGATTCGACGCCGCCCGCGACGACGACATCGGACATCCCTGTCTGCACCATCATCGCGGCGTTGACGACCGCCTGCAGCCCCGAGCCGCAGCGACGATCGAGCTGGTATCCCGGCACTTCGAGCGGCAGCCCCGCGGCAAGCCACGACCAGTGGCCGATGCTCGGCGCCTCGCCATTGCCGTAACCTTGCGAAAAGACGACGTCGTCGACGCGCGCAGGGTCGATCTTCGTCCGCTCGACCAGCGCCTTCAGGATCACAGCGCCCAATTCGCCCGCGGTCATCGAGGACAAGCTGCCGCCGAACTTGCCGACGGCGGTGCGGATCGGGGCGACGATGGCGGCGCGGCGCAGGGTCATGTCAATATTTCTCCATAGGATCAGCCGATACCGACGATACCGGCATCGATCAGCCGGGCAAGCTCACCCGATGAAAGCGACAGGCGCTCGCTCAGGATTTCCTCGCTATGCTGCCCGTTGCGCGGCGCGGCGCGCGGCGGCTGGCGTTCCTGCTGCGGCAATGTCGCAAAGGCGCCCGCGGCGGGATAGGCGAAACCGCTAGGATTGTCGGCGTACCCGAAGATCGGATTGTTGCCGACGAGCGCCGGGTCCTGCACCGCGTCGTGCATCGTGCGATAGGGCGAATGGACGATGCCGCCCGCGTCGAACTCGGCCGCCAGATCGGCATGATCGCGGCTTGCGATCGCCTTTTCGAACAGCGGATAGAGCGCATCGCGATGCGTGAAACGCAGCCCGTCATCGGTCGCGAACGACACCCCGCGCGCGACCTCGATCGCCGCGATCGCTTCCGTTAGACCCAGCGCAGCGATCAGATTGGCCCATTGGCGCGGCGTGACGACAACGATCATCGTCCGCAGGCCGTCACGCGTCACGAAATCGCGCCCGAACAGGCCATAGACCGCGTTGCCGAGCCGCGGGCGGTTCGCACCCGCATAAAGCATTTCGGCGACCCCGCCGAGGTTGGCGACGGTGCCGATCGCGACGTCGGAGAGCGGCAGGCGCACCTCGCCGCCCTCGCCCGTCACGGTGCGGCGCTGGATCGCGGCGAGCAGCGCAAAGGCGGCATAGGCGCCCGTGAGCAAATCCCATGCCGGCAGCACATGATTGACCGGCTCGGGTCCCGCGCCCGTCAGCATCGGATAACCGACACTGTTGTTCACCGTATAGTCGAGCGCGGGCGACCCGTCGGCCCAGCCCATCACGCGGATGGTGATGAGGTCGTGCCGCCCTTCGGCCAGCTTTTCATGCGACAGGAAGCCGCCGACCGGAAAATTGGTGACGAACTGCCCCGTCGCGCGCACCAGCGCCTGAAGCAACTCGCGCCCCTCGGGCCGCGCCAGATCGAGCGCGACCGACTTTTTGGCGCGGTTCAGATTTTCCCAATAGAGCGAATCATTGGCGTCGGTCACCGGCCAGCGACGAAAGTCGGGGCCGCCGCCGATCTGGTCGACGCGGATCACCTCGGCGCCCATTTGCGCGCAGTAAAGCCCGGCGGTCGGAGAGGCGACAAAGGACGAAGCTTCGATCACCGACAGGCCGGCCAGCAGGTCGTACATCCGGCGCCTGTCTCCCGCGAAGCCCCCGGCACGAACGGCCGTTTTAGGCTATCTGGCGCACCCGAAGGGATTCGAACCCCTGGCCTCTGCCTTCGGAGGGCAGCGCTCTATCCAGCTGAGCTACGGGTGCTGATAGAGCGCGGCCTCTAGCAAGCCCGCGCCGCGCCAGCAATGGCCTATCGACCGACGCGCGGCGATGTGCGAAGCGGCGCCATGGACATCGGGGACATAGCGTGACGCCATCCGAACAAAGCTGGCCGATGGCCGCCGACCTTTATGGCGAAATGCAGCTCGAGGCGCATCCGCCCACGCGGCGCCGCTGGCGCGATTATCTGCCCGGTATCCTCGTTACCGCCATCGCCGCGCTCGCCGCGGCGTGGCTCGCCGACCATTATGCCGCGCCGATCGTTCTGATGGGGCTGCTGATCGGCCTCGCCCTCTCCTTCCTGTCGCAGGACCAGCGCACCCACGCCGGGCTCGACCTGATGTCGCAGACCGCGCTGCGCGTCGGGATCGTGCTCGTCGGCGCGCGAATTACGGCCGAACAGCTCGCCGAACTCGGGCCGTTGCCCTTCGCCTTGCTCGTCCTGATCATGCTCGCTGTCATCGTCATCACCGTGGCGAGCGCGCGGCTGTTCGCGCAGGACCGGCACGCCGCGCTGCTCGCGGGCGGCGCGACCGCGATCTGCGGCGCGTCGGCGGCGCTCGCGCTTTATTCGCTGATCGGCGACAAGCGCGTCGATCAGGCGCGCTTCACGCTGACGCTCGTCGGGATCACCGTTGCCAGCGCGCTCGCGATGACGCTCTATCCGGTGCTCGCCGCCGAGCTCGGCCTGACCGATGCGCAGGCGGGATTCCTGATCGGCGCGTCGATCCATGACGTCGCGCAGGCGATCGGCGGTGGCTTTTCCTTCTCAGCTCAAGCGGGCGAGGTCGCGACGATCGTCAAGCTGACGCGCGTCGCGCTGCTCGCGCCGATGCTGATGCTCGTCGCGCTCTGGCTCGGCCGCAGCGGCGAAGCGGGCGACACGCGACGAATTCCGCTGCGCCTCCCGTGGTTCATTCTGGGTTTCCTTGGCGTAGCGGCGCTCAATTCGCTGATCGAGATCCCCAAACCCGCACAGGATGCCGCCGCGACGGGCGCGCAGGCGCTGTTGCTGCTCGCGATCGTCGCCACCGCGATGAAGGCGCGGCTGCACCTGCTGCTCGATCAGGGGTGGCGCAGCTTCGCGCCGATCATCGTCGCGACGGCGACGAGTTTCCTGCTTTCGCTCGCCGCCGCGCTCAGCCTGTGACGCCGCGACGTCACCGTAACGAATTCAAATTTCAGCTTTTCGGCAAAGCCCAGCTGACGGTCAACTGCGTCGCGCGCCGCGGGATGTCGAGCTTCGCTTCGCTGAAATTGACCTTTTCATTGGGCGGCAGCATTCGCACCGGCGGCTTGATCGTCCAGCTATAGACGATCGTTCCCTGTGCATCGCGCAATTCGGCGAGGATCGGCGGTACGCGCTGTTCGCGGTCGGTCGGGTTGATGATCACCCCCGACGCGGCGAAATAGATCGTCCCGTCGGCGAGCTCGCGATGATCCTGATTGGGTGGCAGTTCGATCACCAGATCGGGCTCGTCGACCCCGCCCGGCAGGCCGAGACCCTGCGCCCAGCCCGGCAGGCCGAAATACATGAGCCCCGCGGTCGCGCCGAGCATCAGCGCCGCCGCGCTCGCGGCGATGATCGTCCAGCGCTTCGCGGGGTTCCGCCGCGGACGGCGGAACGGCAGGGGCGCATCGTCGATCACAGGCGTGGCGCGTTGGGTCGGCTCGGCCGTAAAGCTCGGCGGAGCCCGCGCGGGCGCGGGATCGGGTTCGGGAAAATCGGAATAGGTCGCGACCGGTCGCGGCGCCGCTTCGGGAGCGGGCGCCGGTGCGGGTGCAGGTGCAGCGACAGGTTCGGACACGATCGGAGCGGGCGCCACGACCGCCTCTACCGGTGTCGCGGCGGGTTCCTGGAACCAGCTGTGGCGGCAATTGGCGCAGCGCACGGTGCGGCCCGTGGGTCCGATCGCGGTATCGGGAACGACATAGCGCGTGTGACAGGACGGGCAGGCAAGGATCATGGGCTCCCTCTAAACACGCCGATTCGCGCGTTGCAAGCGCCGCGTGCCCACTCCCGTCTTGTCCTCTGTGAATAGCCGTGCGAGATGCTGGCTGATGAGCGGACCAGCGCCCCTGTTCTTTGACCCGACGCTGGCGCGCCGTCGCGCGCGGGCGACGCCATGACCGACGCCTCTCCGGCGCGGCCCGGCGGCGCGATGGTCGAATTCGACGGCGTCGGCCTGCGCTATGGTCCCGATGCGGAGGTTTTGAGCGACATCAGCTTCAACCTCCAGCCCGGCAGTTTCTATTTTCTCACCGGCGCATCGGGCGCGGGCAAGACCTCGCTCTTGAAGATGCTCTATCTCGCGCAGCGGCCGAGCCGCGGGATCGTCCGCCTGTTCGGCGAGGATCTGGTCGCGATGCCGCGCCACCGCCTGCCGGGCTTTCGCCGCCGGATCGGCGTCGTGTTCCAGGATTTCCGGCTGATTCCGCATCTTTCGGCGCGCGACAATATCGCGCTGCCGCTGCGCATCGCGGGGGTCAGCGAGGAGGATCTGTCGGGCCCCGTCGGCGAGATGCTGAGCTGGATCGGGCTCGGCGATCGCGCCGATGCGCGCCCCGCGACGCTGTCGGGCGGCGAGCAGCAGCGCGTTGCGATCGCGCGCGCCGTGATCGCGCGGCCGCAATTGCTCGTCGCCGACGAGCCGACGGGCAACGTCGATCCCGAAATGGCGATGCGTCTGCTGGGATTGTTCGAGGCACTAAACCGCCTCGGCACCACCGTCGTCGTCGCGACGCACGACATCCACCTGATCAGCCGCATCGAAAATGCGCAGATGATGCGGCTCGAAAAGGGGCGGCTTTCCGACCCCACCGGCGCGCTACGTTACCCACCGGCGAACCGGGCATGATCATCCCGCGCGTTCCCGTCCAGCATCGCCGCCTGCTTCCCGACCGCCGGCTGTCGGGCCCGACGCCGTGGGTGATCGCGATCCTGATGATGCTGACCTTGCTCGCCGCCGCCGCCGGGGTCGGGCTCGCACGATCGGCGAATGCGATTGGCGCGGCGATCGCCGGGCGCGTGACCGTCCAGATCGTCACCGCGAACCCGGTGACGCGCGCCGGGCAGGCCGCGGCGCTCCGCCGGGCGGCCGCCGCGCAGCCCTTCGTCCTCTCGGCGCGCTCGGTCGAGCCCGAAGAGCTGCAGGCGACGCTGGGCCAATGGTTCGGCGGCGCCGAGGGCGACGACCCGGTGCTGAAATCGCTTCCCCTGCCCGCGCTCGTCGACATCGACTTCGTCGGCGAGGACCGCACCGGTCCTATGCGCCAGTTGCAGGCGCTGGTCGCGCGCGAGGCGCCGGGCGCGCGGATCATCCCGCACGCCGAATGGCTCGGCCCGGTCGCGCGGCTGATCCGCTCGCTCGCATGGATCGCCGGCGGCATGGTGGTGCTGATGACGCTCGCCAGCGCCGCGGTGGTGATCATGACCGCGCGCGCCGCGCTGGGCACCCATTATACGACGATCGAGATGCTTCACATGATCGGCGCCACCGACCGCCAGATCACGCGGCTGTTCCAGCGCCGCATCGCGATCGACACCGCTTACGGCATCGCGCTGGGCACCGTCGTCGCCGCCGCGATCCTGCTCCTGATCGGCTTGCAATGGTCGGGGGTCACAGCGGGACTTGCGGCGACCGCGTCGCTTGGCCCCGCCGGTTGGGCGCTCTTGCTGGCGCTGCCGCTATTGGCTATCGCGCTCGCAGCCCTCACCGCGCGCCAGACCTTGCTCGCGGCGCTCAAGAAGATTCTATGATCAAGCGCCTGATTTCCCTGTTGTTCCTGGCCTGGGTGCTCGGCTTCGCATGGTTCGCGCTGCTGCTGCCGCTGCCTGCCGACGCGCAAAAGACCGACGCGATCGTCGTGCTCACGGGCGGCCCGGGACGCATCGACCGCGCACTCGAACGGCTCGAGGCGGGCGATGCCAAGCGCCTGCTGATCAGCGGCGTCGCGCGCGAAGTGAAGCCGCGCGAACTCGCCGCCGCGTATAAACGCCCGGTCAGCCTGTTCGATTGCTGCATCGCGCTGGGGTTCGAGGCCGAGGACACGCGCTCGAACGCGACCGAGGTCGCGACCTGGGCACAGCGCCGCAAATATAAGAGCATCCGGCTGATCACCACCGACTGGCATATGCGCCGCGCCGAATATGAAATCGGCCGCGCGGTCGGCGACAAGGTGACGATCCTGCCCGATGCGGTACGCAGCCAGCCCAATTTCGCGACGCTGTTTCGCGAATATCATAAATATCTGGCCGGACTGGCGGGCGGGCTGCTCGGCCTGTGAGATACGCCATCGCCCTGTTCCGTTCGATCCTGTTCTGGATCGCCTTTTTCGTAATGAGCAGCATCTCGTCGATCGGCGGGGTGATCGCGCTGCCGATCTCGCACCGCGGCACAATTTTCTTCGTCCGCATCTGGGCGCAGGCGCACCGGATTTTCTGCCGTTTCCTGCTCGGGCAGACGATCGTCGTCGAGGGCGAGATGCCCGACATTCCGGTCCTCTATGTCTTCAAGCATGAATCGGCGTTCGAAACGGTCGAGCAGCCGATGCTGTTCAAACACCCTGCGGTGTTCGCGAAGGAAGAGCTGTTCTCGATCCCCGTGTGGGGCCAGGCGGCACGCTTTTACGGCCTGATCCCGGTCGACCGCGACGGCGGAGGCAAGGCGATGCGCGCGATGCTCGGCGCCGCGAAGGCCGCGCTCGCGGCGAGCCGTCCGCTGGTGCTGTTCGCCGAGGGCACGCGCGTCCCGCACGGCGAAGCGCCGCCGCTCCGTCCCGGTTTTGCCGGCATGTACCGCCTGCTCAATATTCCGGTGATCCCGGTCGCGGTGAACAGCGGCCTCGCCTTTCCGCCGCGCCGCTGGGTCAAATGGCCGGGAACGATCACTTACAAGGTCGGCGAAACGATCCCCGCGGGGCTGCCGCGCGAAGACGCAGAGGCCCGCGTGCGTGTCGCGATCAATGCGCTGAACCCGCCTGAGGCGTTGCTGGCGGGCTGACTCCTTCTCCCTTGATGGGAGAAGGATACGGAGCTTTGGCCGCGAAGCGGGTTAAGCGAAGTTGGATGAGGGTGATGGTGCGTCACTGCACCGCCGCTTCAGGCCGAAACCGCACCCCCTCCGCTGCGACTAGGCAGCAAGCTGCCAAGTCTCGCTACCTCCCCCATCAAAGGGGGAGGAAATGAATCAATGCTTCCGCCCGAAATCGGGCGCCGCATCATCCTGCCCCTGTTCGATGATCGAGCGGCGGATCGCGCGCGTGCGCGTGAACCAGTCTTCGAGCTTGTCGGCGTCGCCGCGGCGGATCGCCTGCTGGAGCACGGTCAGATCCTCGTTGAAGCGCTGCAAGGTCGCGAGCACGGCATCCTTGTTCGCCAAGAAAACGTCGCGCCACATCACCGGGTCACTCGCCGCGATGCGCGTGAAGTCGCGGAAACCACCCGCCGAATATTTGATCACTTCGCTCTCGGTGACTTCCTCGAGCTCGCTCGCCGTTCCAACGATCGTATAGGCAATGAGGTGCGGCAAGTGGCTCGTCACCGCGAGCACCATATCGTGATGCGCGGCGTCCATCGTCTCGACCTTGGCGCCAAGCGCCTGCCAGAAGGACGTCACTGCCGTCACGGCGTCTTCGGACGCACTCGCGCCCGGCGTGACGATGCACCAGCGGCCTTCGAACAAGGACGAAAAACCCGCCGCAGGGCCGCTATTCTCGGTCCCCGCGACCGGATGCGCCGGGATGACGGCATGATCGGGCAGCGCCTTCGCCAGCGCTTCGGCAACGCCCGCCTTCGACGAGCCGACGTCCGAAATGATCGCCTCGGCCTTCAGCCCTGGCGCGATCGCCGTCGCCGCGTCGGCCATCCGGCCGACGGGCACCGCGAGGATGACGAGGTCGGCGTCGGCCACCGCGGCGACCGCGTCATCGACGATCGTATCGCAAAGGCCGAGCTCCCTCGCAATCTCGCGCACTTCGGCGCTCGCGTCATGGCCAACGACCGTCACCTCTGGCAACCGCTCCCCGATCGCGCGCGCGATCGACGAACCGATCAGGCCCAGCCCGACGATGGCGACGCGATCGACGCTCGACGCCCTTGGCATCAGTCGTTCAGCGCGGCGCGGATCGCCGCCGCGAGCCCGCGCGTCTCATCCTCGGTGCCGATCGTCATGCGCAGCGCATTCGGCAATCCCTGCCCCGGCAGCCAGCGGACGATATAGCCCGCCTCCATCAGCCGGTTATAGACGGTCTCGGCGCTCACATCGCCTTCGAACAGCACGAGCAGGAAATTGCACGCCGACGGCACGACACGCACGCCATGATTGCCGAGGCTTTCGAGTTCGCCCGCCAGCCAGGCGCGCCATTCGGCATTATGCTCGCGGCTGTGCGCCACAAATTCCTCGTCGCCGAGCGCCGCGACCGCCGCCGCCTGTCCCGCGCGCGTCACGTTGAACGGCAGGCGGATGCGGTGCAGCGCCGAAATCACCTCGGCGGCGGCATAACCCCAGCCGATGCGTTCGGCGGCGAGCCCGTGGATCTTCGAGAAGGTGCGCGTGACGAACACATTCGGCTGCGTTTTCGCGAGTTCGAGCCCGCCATCATCCTCGGCGTCGGACAGATATTCCGAATAGGCCTGATCGATCACGAACAGGATATTCTTCGGCAGCCCGGCATAAAGCCGCGCAACCTCGTCGCGCGTCGCGAGCGTGCCCGTCGGATTGTTCGGATTGGCCAGATAGACGACGCGCGTCTTGTCGGTCACCGCGGCGAGCAACGCGTCGACGTCGGTCGCATAATCCTTGTCGTCGGCCTCGACCGGCACCGCGCCCACGCGGCGCGCGGCGATTTCATAGACCGCGAAGCCATAGCGAACGTAGAGAATCTCGTCGCCCACGCCGGCATAGGTGCCCGCCGCGAGGTGGAGCAATTCGTCCGACCCGTTGCCGCAGATGATCCGCGCCGGATCGAGCCCGAACTTCGCGGCGATCGTTTCGCGAAGTTCGACCGAACCCGGATCGGGATAGCGCGACAGCGCATCGGGCGCCGCCTGCGCCGCAGCGAACGCCGCGCGCGCCTTTTCGCCCGTCCCGAGCGGATTTTCGTTCGCGCTCAATTTGATCAGCGGACGGCCGTCGGCGCCAGCGGACTTGCCGGGAACATAGGGAGCGATGCCGCTGATCCACGGCTTGGGCTGAAGGCTTTGGGTCGCGTCGGTCATGCCGCGCCGTTTAACGGCTGTGTGGCCCGAGTCCAGCACGTTGACAGGGTGCGTGCGCCCGCTTAGCCCCCGGCGAACCATGGCGAGCCTGCTCCACGATATCCAGCATCACAGCGTGACGATCGCCGCGCCGCTGCCGCTCGACAGCGGACAGATGCTGAGCTCGGTGACGATCGCCTATCAAAGCTATGGCGCACTCAACGCCGACAAGTCGAACGCGGTGCTGATCTGCCATGCGCTCACCGGCGACCAATATGTCGCGAGCGACCATCCGGCGACGGGCAAACCCGGCTGGTGGGCGCGCATGGTCGGGCCGGGCAAACCGATCGACACCGACCGGTTCCACGTCATCTGCGCCAATGTGCTCGGCAGCTGCATGGGAACGAGCGGCCCCGCCTCGCCCGATGCCGCGACCGGCGCCCCGCTCGGCATGGCGTTTCCGGTCATCACGATCACCGACATGGTGCGTGCGCAGGCGATGCTGCTCGACCATCTCGGCATTTCGCGGCTTCATGCCGTCGTCGGCGGGTCGATGGGGGGCATGCAAACGCTCGCCTGGGCCGCAACTTACCCCGACCGCCTCGCCTCGGCGCTCGTCATTGCGAGCGCGGCGCGCCATTCGGCACAGAATATCGCGTTCCACGAGGTCGGACGGCAGGCGATCATGGCCGACCCCGACTGGCAGGACGGCCAATATTACGGCAGCGCGCGCGCGCCGACCAAGGGGCTCGCGGTCGCGCGCATGGCGGCGCACATCACCTATCTGTCCGAGGAAGGGCTGACCGAGAAGTTCGGCCGCCGCCTGCAGGCGCGCGACATCAAGAGCTTCGGCTTCGACGCCGATTTCCAGGTCGAATCTTACCTCAGGCATCAGGGGCTGGCCTTCACCGACCGCTTCGACGCCAACGCCTATCTCTATATCACGCGCGCGATGGATTATTTCGACCTCGCCGACCCGCACGACGGGCGGCTTGCCGGCGCGTTCGCGGGCGCGAAGGATGTGCGCTTCACGCTCGTCAGCTTCGATACCGACTGGCTCTATCCGACCTCCGAATCGCGGCGCGTCGTGCAGGCGCTGCAAAGCGTCGGCGCCGCGGCGAGCTTCGTCGAGCTGTCGGCGCCCTTCGGCCACGACAGTTTCCTCCTCGACGTCCCCGCGCTCGATCGCCTCGTCGCGGGGTCCCTCCGGGCAGGTCTGGCATGAGTGAAACCTACCGCCTGTCCTTCGACCCGTCCGACATGCGGGCCGAAGCGATCCACGCCTTTCTGACGCAGAGTTATTGGGCCGAAAATATTTCGCGCGCCGTGGTCGAACGCGCGATTGCCGGGTCGCTGTGCGTCGGCATCTTCGCGCCGGGCGGCGATCAGGTCGGCTTCGCCCGCGTCGTCACCGATCAAGCGACCTTCGCTTACCTCGCCGACGTCTATGTGCTCGCGGCGCATCGCGGGCACGGCCTCGCCGCGCGCATGGTGACCGCACTGCACGATCATCCCGACCTGCAGGGGCTGCGGCGGTGGATGCTCGCGACCAGCGACGCGCACGGGCTGTATGCCGCGCTCGGCTGGACCCCGGTCGAGGACGGCACGCCGTTCATGCAGCGGCATTTCCCCGATGTTTACAGGCAGGCCGGTCGATGAAGCTGCGCCCCGATCTGGCGATCATCGCCGATGCCGTGCCTCCGGCGTCGCGCGTGCTCGATGTCGGCTGCGGCGACGGCGAATTGATGGCCGCGCTCCAGGGCAAGGGCGTCGACGCACGCGGGCTGGAGATCGATCCCGACAATGTCACCGCCGCGATCGCGCGCGGCCAGTCGGTCGTGCAGGGCGACGCCAACCGCGACCTCGCCGATTATCCCGACGACGCCTTCGACTATGCGATCCTCTCGCAAACGCTCCAGACGACCGAACGTCCCGACCGGGTGGTCGACGAATTGCTACGCATCGCGCCGCGCGCCTTCGTCAGCTTCCCCAATTTCGCGCATTGGCGCGTCCGGCTCGCCTTGCTGTGGAACGGACGGATGCCGGTGACGCGGCTCCTGCCCGTCGCCTGGTATGAAACGCCGAACATCCACCATGTCACGGTCCGCGATTTTCGCGACCTCGTCCGCGCGAAGGGCATCAAGGTCGAGCGCGTCTGGCACCTGTCGGGCGACAAGCCGGCGAGCGACGCCGCTGCAAGCTGGCGCGCCGAACATGCCATCTTTCTGATTTCGCGCTGAATCAGTCGCGCCTCTTCAACCCATTCGCGAGCAGGTCGTTGGCGATCCGCGCGATCTCCGAAATGTCGCTCTCGGTATCCCACAATCCGTAGCGCATCCCCAGAAACACGTTCATGCCGCCGATCGCCCACGCGTGGATCTCGCTGACGTCATCGCGGATTTCGCCACGCGCGGCGCCGCCCTCAAGCCGCTGGCGGACGCGCGCGACGGTCGTTTCATAGTGGCGGCGATAGCTCGCATAATCGACGAACTCAGCCTCATCGATGATGCGGTAGATCTCCTTGTTCGCGCGCACGAAGCCCAGATAGGATTCGAGCCCGATGCGTTCGGCGCTGATCTCGTCGGGCGCCGCCTGGACGATCGGCGTGACATGGTCGCGTAACCGTTCGCTCATATAGCGGACGAGCGCCTGGAAGATTTCCTCTTTCGAATCGAAATAGGTGTAGAAGCTGCCGAGCGCGGTTCCGGCGCGGCGCGTGATCGCGCTGATCGACGCCTCGTGAAATCCACGCTCGCCGAATTCGATCGCCGCCGCATCGAGCAGTTTGCGCAGCGTCCGCCGCCCGCGCTCGGTGCGCGGCGTCTTGTCGCGCGCGTCGCCCGCGCTCCGTTCGGTGTCGGCCTGCCCCGTTTCGGTGTGCGGCTGATCCATGACTGCCTTTCCGTCTCCCCCTCCGTCCGGCTTCCCCTGCATCGTGGCATTTCCGCACCACTGGCAAGCAAAAAGCGACAGAACCATATTCCAAGTTGAAACTTGGTTCATGTTTCACTATTGGATGCGGCGCGGCTTGGCAAGCACCAGCCCAAGAAAAGCAAACAGGGTGGCGAGGGGTCACCCGCCACATGGGAGAGTCATATGCGTCCTTTCGCCCGCCCGCTGCGTCGTGCCATCCTTGCCACCAGCGCGCTTTCCATGATCGCCTTCGCTCCCGCGGCTTTCGCGCAGGAAGCGGGCGCGACCGACGCCGGCGATAACGAGATCATCGTGACGGCACGCCGCCGCGACGAACGTCTGATCGACGTGCCCGTCGCGATCACCGCCTTTTCGGGCGAGGCGCTGGCAAAGGCCGGGGCGCTCGACATCACCGACGTTGCCCAGACGACCCCGAACACCACGCTCGAGGTTTCGCGCGGCACCAATTCGACGCTCAGCGCCTTCATCCGCGGCGTCGGCCAGCAGGACCCGGTGTCGGGTTTCGAACAGGGCGTCGGCATCTACCTCGACGACGTGTATCTCAACCGCCCGCAAGCCGCGGTGCTCGACATCTATGACGTCGAACGCATCGAAATCCTGCGCGGGCCGCAGGGCACGCTCTATGGCCGCAACACGATCGGCGGCGCGGTCAAATATGTGACCAAGCAGCTGCCGGAGGAATTCTCGCTCAAGATCAAGGGCACGCTCGGCACCTATGACCAGGCCGACCTCGTCGTCACCGCGAGCGCGCCGATCGGCGACCTGCTCCGCGTTGGCGGCTCGGTCGCGCGCCTGTCGCGCGGCGGTTTCGGCGACAATCTCACCACCGGCCGCGAAAATTACAACAAGGACGTCTGGGCAGGCCGCGGCACGGTCGAGCTCGGCGGTTATGGCGCGCCGGTGCTGATCCGCATTTCGGGCGATTACAGCAAGGACAAGAGCGATCCGCGCGGCGGCCACCGCCTGATCCCGTCGCTGCTCACGAACGCCCCCGTGCTCGACGATGTGTTCGACAGCCGCGGCGGCCTCAACGATCCGAAGCAGGAGATCGAGGCCTATGGCCTCGCGATGAATGTCACCGCCGAGCTCAGCGACACGGTCACGCTGCGGTCGATCAGCGCCTGGCGCAAGGACACGTCGTCGACCCCGATCGACTTCGACGCGCTGCCCGGCGTCGACATCGACGTTCCCGGCTTTTATTACAACGAGCAGATCAGCCAGGAATTCCAGCTTCTGTACGAAGGCGACAGGCTGAAGGGTCTGCTCGGCTTCTATTATCTCGACGCCACCGCCGACACCTTGTTCGATGTCCGCATCTTCAACAACCTCGCGGGCCTCACCGCGTTCACCGAGGCCGACGTCGATACCCAGACCTTCGCGGTGTTCGGCGACTTTACTTATGATTTCAACGACAAGCTCAGCCTGTCGGTCGGCGGCCGCTACACGTGGGACGAACGCGAAGCGTCGATCCTGCGGCAGAATTACCTCGGCGGCGGTTCGCCGGTGTTCGGCGGCGCGGGCGTCGCGTTCGGCGCGCCGGGCACCAATTTCAACGGCAAGCGCGACTTCAAGAAATTCACCCCGCGCGCGTCGCTGTCGTTCAAGCCGACCCCCGACCATAATGTCTACGCGAGCTATTCGCAGGGCTTCAAGGGCGGCGGCTTCGACCCGCGCGGCGTCGGCGTCAACGCGCCGGGCGCCATCCCCGGCCGCCCGACCGATGCAGAAATCGCCTCCTTCCTGAGCTTCCGCCCCGAAAAGGTCGAAAGCTATGAAGTCGGCTACAAGGGCAGCCTGATGGACGGCGCGGTCAATGTCGCGCTCGCCGCCTTCTATGCCGATTACACCGACGTCCAGATCCCGGGTTCGGTCGCCTGCACCGTCAGCGGCCTGCCGAGCTTCTGCGGCGTCGTCTCGAACGCCGGCAAGGCGACCTTCAAGGGCGTCGAATTCGAGGGTCGCGCCCGGCTCGGCGAGGATCTGGCGACCGCGGGCGACCGGCTGACGCTGTCGACCGCGCTCGGCTTTATCCAGGCCGACTATAAGGAATATATCTCGAACATCCTCGTCGGCGGGGTCAACACGCCGACCGACGTGTCGGATTTCCGCGAGGTGCAGAATACGCCGAAATGGACCGCCAGCGGCACCATCGCTTACTCGACCCCGATCGGCGACGGCGATCTGAGCTTCGGGACGACCTTGTCGTATCGCAGCAAGACCTATCAGTTCGAAATCCCGAACCCCTATATCGACCAGAAGGGCTTCGCTTTGTGGGATGCCAGCATCGTCTACACCGCGCCCGACGATCGCTGGAGCCTCGGCGTGTTCGGCAAGAACCTGACGAACAAGGAATATAAGACCTCGGGCTATACGTTCGTGAACGTCAATCCGACCACCGGCGCGATCATTCCGGGCGCGAACGGCTTGCCGACCTCGGCGCTCGGCCGCGAAGGCACGCTGACCGCCTTTTACGGCAATCCGCGACAGGTATTCGTCACCGGCACCGTCAAATTCTGATCTTCGGATAAGGGGGAGAAAGGGGCGTCCGCTGCGGCGCCCCTTTTTCTATTGCGCCAGCGGAGGCGCCCCAGTCGCCGCGACCATGCGCTCGCCATCGATGACGATCGGGCTCGCAAGCCCGTCGACCGACGCGCCCTCGGGCCGGAAACGCATCGCGCGCGCCATGACCTGCGGGTCGGCAAAGACCCCCGCAATATCGTTGATCGGCCCGGCGGGCACGCCCTCGGCCTCGAGCGCCAGCGATAGCGGCTGCGCTTCCCACCCGGCGATTTTCCCGGCCAGCAACGGAATCAGTTCGCCGCGATTCGCCAGCCGCGCCGCATTGGTCGCAAAGCGCGCGTCATCGGCCCAGCCCGGCGCGCCCAATATCGCGCACAGCCTGCGAAATTGCCCGTCATTGCCGACCGCGATCACCAGCTGGCCGTCGGCGGTCGCGAACGCCTGATAAGGCACGACATTGGCGTGGCCATTGCCCATCCGCTTGGGCGACGTCCCGCTCGCGAGATAATTGGCCGCCTGATTCGCGAGCACCCCGACCTGGCAGTCGAGCAGCGCCATGTCGATGTGCGCACCGCGCCCCGTGGCGTCACGCCGCCGCAACGCCGCGAGGATCGCGACCGTCGAATACATGCCGGTAAAGATGTCGGCATAGGCGATGCCCGCCTTTTGCGGGGCGCCGTCGGGCTCGCCGGTCAGCGACATCGCGCCGCCCATCGCCTGGATGATGAAATCATATCCCGCGCGGTGTGCATAGGGCCCGGTCTGCCCGAAGCCGGTGATCGAGCAGACAATCAGCTGTGGAAAATCGGCGATGAGCGTCGCTGGGTCGAGGCCATATTTCGCGAGCCCGCCGACCTTGTAATTTTCGATGACGACATCGGCGTCGGCGATCAGCGCGCGCACCTCAGCCTGCCCCTCGGCGGTCGCTATATCGATCGCGACGCCCATCTTGCCCCGGTTACAGCTGTGATAATAGGCGGCGCCGAGATTTTCGCCATCCGTACCGGTGACAAAGGGCGGCCCCCATTCGCGCGTGTCGTCGCCCGCGCCCGGCCGCTCGACCTTCACCACCTCGGCGCCGAGGTCGGCAAGCAACTGCCCGCACCACGGCCCCGCGAGCACCCGCGCCAGTTCGACGACGCGGATGCCCTGTAAAGGTTTTAAGCCCTGGGGCTCAGGCAAAGGCCGAAATGCCGGTGATCGCGCGGCCGAGGATCAGCGCATGGACGTCGTGCGTGCCCTCATAGGTGTTCACCGTCTCGAGGTTCACCGCGTGGCGGATGACATGATAATCGGCCGAGATGCCGTTGCCGCCGTGCATATCGCGCGCGACGCGGGCGATATCGAGCGCCTTGCCGCAATTGTTGCGCTTGAGCAGGCTGATCGCGTCGGGAATCAGGCGCCCCTCGTCGATCAACCGGCCGACGCGCAATGCGGTCTGGAGCCCCAGCGCGATTTCGGTGAGCATGTTGGCCAGTTTCAACTGGACGATCTGGTTCGCCGCGAGCGGCCGCCCGAACTGCTTGCGTTCGCCGGTATAATTGCGCGCCGCTTCGTAGCAGAATTCGGCCGCGCCCATCGCACCCCAGCCAATGCCGTAACGCGCGCGGTTGAGGCAGCCGAACGGGCCCTTCAGCCCCGAGACATGCGGCAACAGCGCATCCTCGCCGACCTCGACCGAATCCATGACGATTTCGCCGGTGACGGAGGCGCGCAGGCTCACCTTGCCCTCGATCTTCGGCGCCGAGAGGCCCTTCATCCCCTTTTCGAGCACGAAACCGCGAATCGCCCCGTCATGCGCCTCCGACTTCGCCCACACGACGAAGACGTCGGCGATCGGCGAATTGGTGATCCACATTTTCGCGCCTTTGAGGCGGTAGCCGCCCTCGATCTTTTCGGCGCGGGTGCGCATCCCGCCGGGATCGCTGCCGGCATCGGGTTCGGTCAGGCCGAAACAACCGACGAGTTCGCCCGAGGTCAGCCCGGGCAGAAACTTCCGCTTCTGCTCCTCGCTGCCATAGGCATTGATCGGGTGGATCACGAGCGAGCTCTGCACCGAACAGGCCGAGCGATAGCCCGAATCGACGCGTTCGACTTCGCGCGCGATCAGCCCGTAGCTGACATAATTCAGCCCCGCGCCGCCATATTCGGGATCGATCGTCGCGCCGAGCAGGCCGAGCGCGCCCATTTCGGACATGATCTCGCGGTCGAACCGCTCGTCGAGAAACGCCGAGGTGACGCGCGGCAACAGCGCATCGGCCGCATAGGACCGCGCGGTATCGCGAACCATCCGCTCCTCTTCGCTGAGCTCGGCGTCGAGCTGGAGGGGATCGAGCGGGTCGAGCGCTTCGATGCGCTGCGGATCGGCGAGGGCCATGGAACGGGCTTTCTCTCTAAACGGCGGGCAGCCCTTTGGAGGATTGCGCGCTATGGGGTCGGATCGGCCGCGTTGCGGGCGATCGCGGCAGCGGGGCTGTCGCGCGGCTCCAATATCGCCGCCGTCTCGATCAGGTCAAGCGCACGCCGTGCCTCATGATAGCGCCGCGCGTCGATCACCCACTCGCTCGCGACCTCCGCCCCGGGCATCGCCTCGACCTCGGCGATCGCAAGGTCGGCTTGTCCGGCCGCAAGGTAGCGCCGGGCGCGGTCGAGCCGTTCGGAGGCGCGCGGCGACTGGGTTCCGGCGGCGCGCACCACGAACAATTCGCCCAGCTCACGGCGAAGCCCGGTCCACAGGCTGCCGCTTCCGTCGCCGCCGCGCCCGACAAGCTGTGGCCCCATCGCATCGAGTTCGGCGCGCAGCTGCTCGAGCGTCACCGGATCGCGCGACGTGTCGATGATCGTCTTGACGGCATTCGGCTGGTCGTCGCCGAAACGCAGCCGCAGCTGCGCGTCGAGATAGCCCAATGACAGCCCGCGATCGAGCGCGCGGCGCACCGCAAAGGCCACGAGCAGCCCCTCGGCGCGCGATGCGTTGCCCGACGCCGATTCGGCCTCGAGCGTGATCCGCGACAGACGTTGTTCGAGTTCGGCGACGCGCGCCGCGAGCGCGTTGGCGCCGTCGATCGGCGCGACCATCAGCGGCGGCGCATTCGCCGCGCTTTTTGCGGCAGCCGGATTGCCCGCCCCGGCGGGCGCCGCGACCATTTTCGCCGCGGGTGGTAAATTGCTGCCCGTCAGCCAGCGATTCACAGCCCATCCGCCGCCGGCGATACCGATCAGAAGCAGCAGGAAGGCACCGATGGCGATAGCGCGAAACGATAGTCCCCTTTCGGGTACTGCCTCGTCCGCCGACGAGGACGTGTCGATGCTGTCGATTGCCATATTTCTCTTTCGAACGACCCTATTTTTCGCCCTTGTGCCACAAAGCACGCGCTTGTGCCAATATTGCGACATCGTCGGGCTGTCCCGCGATGGCCAGATCGCGCCAGCCGTCGTCCGCCGAAGCCGCCGCCGCCGGGCTGATCGCGACGAGCGAAAGGTGCGCGCGCGCATCGCCGACGAGCTGCGAAATTCGCCGGGCGGCGCGCGCCGAATGCGCGAGCAGCATCGCCGGGGCGGCGATCAGCGCGTCCCATTCGGCCGGCACCGGGGCGGGATCGACGGCATAGCAGGGCAGCGCCGCAATCGCCGCTCCCCGCGCATCGAATTCCGACCGGTCGCGGCCGCAAAGCCACAGAATATTGTGGATATTTTCTGACGTCATATCGTCAAGAAGTCGCTGCGCGCCCGATGATCCGGTCATCGCCACCGTCAGGCCCGCGGCCTCGGCCGCGCGCGCGGTCGCATTGCCCACAGCGTAGACGGGGAGCGCCGCCAGCTCGGCCAGCCCGCGCCCCGCCAGCCTTGCCGCAAAGGCGCTGGTCAGCAGCAGCGCGTCGAAATCGCCGGAAGCCGGCGGGCGCCAATCGATCGCGCGCGCGGCGAAAAGCGGCATCGCGCGGGCGTCGAACCCCATCGCCCTCGCCCGCTCCACCGTCGCTGCGTTGCCCGGCTCGGGCCGCGTCACGATCAGCGGCGGGCCGTCGGTCATGCCGCGAACAGCCGCCGGACGCTGTCGGGCGCTTCATCGAGCAACCGGTGTGCCAAGGCCGGCGCGGCCGCATCGTCGGTGACGATGACATGTCCCGCCGCATGATCGGCGCCATCGTCGGAGAAAATCTCGGCATCGAGGCGCAGCGCGCCGTCGTCCTGCCAGTGCGCATGCGCCGCGACGGGCGAGCGGCAGTCGCCGCCGAGCGCCGCCAGAAACGCGCGCTCGGCCGCGACGGCGCGATGTGTCGGCGCGTGATCGACCGCGGCGATCAGCGCACGCGTCGCCGCGTCGTCGGCGCGGCATTCGATCCCGATCGCGCCCTGCGATGCCGCGGGAAGCAGCAGGCTCGTCTCCTGTACCAAACCGACGTCGTGCATCCCCAACCGCTCGAGCCCCGCCGCCGCGAGCAAGGTCGCGTCGGCATCGCCCGCCGCAATCTTCGCGAGCCGCGTCGCGACATTTCCGCGCAGCAGCACGGTTTCGAGGTCGGGGCGGATCCGCTTGACCTGCGCCGCCCGGCGCGGGCTGCTCGTCCCGAGCCTGGCGCCCCGTGGCAGCTCGGCGATCGTCACCGCCTCTAGCCCCTCACGCACCACCAGCCGGTCGCGCGGGTCGGCGCGTTCGAGCATCGCGCCGAGAAAAAAGCGCGCGTCACGGATCGTTTCGACATCCTTCAGCGAATGGACCGCGATATCGATCACGCCGGCATCGAGCGCCGCATCGAGCTCGCGCGTCCACAGCGCCTTGCCGCCCACCTCGGCGAGCGCGCGGTCCTGGATCTTGTCGCCCGTCGCGGTCATCGGCACGATTTCGAGCGCCGCCATATCGATGCCATGGCTGGCAATCAGCGCCGCAGCCGCCATATGGGCTTGGGCCATCGCAAGCGGCGACGCGCGCGTGCCGATACGCAGCGGGTTTTCGGGGGTCGGAAGTCTATTCATCGTCCCGCTGCTAGAGCATTTCCAGAAAAAGTGGGAACCGGTTTTTCGACTGGAAATGCTCCAGACATCATCAGGAGCCATTTTAAAGGCTCCGCCGCGGCTTGCCCTGCCGATAAAGGGGCGGGTAAAGGAACGCGCAACAATATGCCTCTCATCCTCGGCCTTGAATCGAGCTGCGACGAAACCGCGGCAGCGCTCGTCGACAGCGAACGGCGCATTTTGGCGCATCGTGTCGCGGGGCAAGAGGCCGAACACAGCCCCTATGGCGGTGTCGTTCCCGAGATTGCGGCGCGCGCGCATGTCGACCGGCTCGCGCCGATCGTCGAAGGCGTGCTCGCCGACGCGGGCGTGTCGCTCGCCGATGTCGATGCGATCGCCGCGACCGCCGGGCCGGGGCTGATCGGCGGCGTGATGGTCGGACTCGTCACCGGCAAGGCGCTCGCCCACGCCGCGAACAAACCGCTGATCGCGGTCAACCATCTCGAAGGCCATGCGCTCAGCCCGCGCCTCGTCGAGCCCGGCCTCGCCTTCCCCTATCTGCTGTTGCTCGTCTCGGGCGGCCATTGCCAGCTGCTGCTCGTGCGCGGTGTCGGCGACTACCGCCGCCTCGCGACGACGATCGACGACGCCGCGGGCGAAGCCTTCGACAAGACCGCAAAGCTGCTCGGCCTCGGCTATCCCGGCGGTCCCGCGGTCGAGCGCATCGCGAAGGACGGCAATCCTCACGCCGTGCCGCTGCCGCGCCCGCTCGTCGGCAGCGCCGAACCGCATTTCTCCTTCGCGGGGCTCAAAAGCGCCGTCGCGCGGGCGGCCGCATTGGGCACGCACAGCATCCCCGACCTCGCCGCCTCGTTCCAGCAGGCGGTCGTCGACTGCCTCGTCGACCGCAGCCGCATTGCGCTCGCCGCCTGCCCCGATGCGACCGCTTTCGTGGTCGCGGGCGGGGTCGCCGCCAATGGCGCGATTCGCGGCGCGCTGACCGATCTCGCGGCGCGCTTCGACAAGCCCTTCGTCGCGCCGCCGCTGTGGCTCTGCACCGACAATGGCGCGATGATCGCCTGGGCGGGCGCCGAGCGTTTCGCCGCCGGCCTCACCGACCCGCTCGACACCGCCGCGCGCCCGCGCTGGCCGCTCGACCCCGAAGCCGAAGCCGTCCGCGGCGCCGGAGTGAAAGCATGACGTCATATTCCAAGTTCGGCGTGATCGGCGGCGGCGCATGGGGCACCGCGCTGGCGCAGCTTCTCGCCGCCGATGGCGCCCCCGTCCGCCTCTGGGCCCGCGAGGAGGAGGTCGTCGCGGCGATCAACGCCGAGCACCGCAATCCGGTTTTCCTGCCCGGCGCCGCGCTCTCGCCCTCGCTGACCGCGACCGGCACGCTTGCCGACATGGCCGACCTCGACGCGCTGCTCGTCGTCGTCCCCGTTCCGTTCCTGCGCGCGGTGCTCGCCGAACTTCCGCCGGGCGACGCGCCGCTGATCTTTTGCAGCAAGGGCATGGAGGCGGGCAGCTTCGCTTTCCCGATCGACATGGCGCGCGATATCGCGCCGTCGCGGCCGCACGCCGTGCTCTCCGGCCCGACCTTCGCGCACGAGGTCGCCGCCGGGCTGCCGACCGCGATCACGCTCGCCGCCGCCGACTCCGATCTCGCGGCCGGGATAGCGCAGGCGCTCGCGCGACCGCATTTCCGCCCCTATGTGTCGACCGACGTCATCGGCGCCGAGATCGGCGGCGCGGTCAAGAATATCCTCGCGATCGCCTGCGGTATCGTCGACGGCGCCGGGCTCGGGCTCAACGCGCGCGCGGCGCTGATCAGCCGCGGCTTTGCCGAAATGACGCGTTTCGGGCTGTCGCGCGGCGCGCGGGCCGAAACGCTCGCCGGCCTCGCGGGCCTCGGCGACCTCGTCCTCACCTGCACCTCGTCGAACTCGCGCAACTTCGCGCTCGGTCAGGGACTTGGCCGCGGCGAGCCCGCGGAGACGCTGATGGCCGACCGCCGCACCGTCGCCGAGGGCGCGTTCAGCGCGCCCGTGGTCGCCGCCGCGGCGCGCGCCGACGGCATCGATATGCCGATCACCGACACCGTTGCGCGCCTCGTTGCCGGCGAAACGCGCGTCACCGACGCCATTCAGGCCTTGCTCAGCCGCCCGCTGCGACCCGAAGGGCGATGAATATCTTCGCACAATTGCCTGCACTCCCCGGCCGCGCTAGACTGACGGTCAGGGCAAAGCAGAAGGGGCGGAAGGCTTGAGCCAGACGGACAGCGCAGCCGCGCCCTCTTCACCCCCCGGCACGCCCCCGGGCGATGCCGACACCGCCGCGCTCGCCAAGGGCGGACGCACCAATTTCTTCGGCTTCATCCTCCGCCTCGTTGCGCGCCTGCCCTTCCTCTATGTCGCGGGCCGCTGGTACGGGCCCGAGGCGGTAGGGCGTTTCGCTTTCGCCGTTCTCGTCATCGAGCTCGTCGCGCAGCTCGCGACATTGGGCCTCAAACGCGGCCTCGCCGAACAGCTGAGCGCGCCGGGCGCCGACCAGCGCACCGTCGTGTGGGACGGCATGTTCGTCGCCTTTGTCGCATCGGCCGCCGGCTCGCTCCTGCTCGCGCTGTTCCCGCAGCTGATGTTCCCGTCGGGCGGCATCGACAGCGCCGATCGCTGGATGGCGCTGCTGGTCTTCGCGATCGCGGGCACCGATATCGCGCTCGCCGCCTGCGCGTATAAATTCGACGTCGGCGCCACCGTTCGCGCGCGCGCGGTGGTCGAGCCGTGGGTGATCAGTATCGCCGCCGCCGGATTCTTCTTCGTATCAAAGCGCGACGGGCTGATGCTCTCCTATGCCGCCGCAATGCTCGGCGCCTTCCTCACCGCGCTAGTCCCCATGCTGCGCCATTATGGCGGCCCGCGCGGGTGGCAACCGCATCCCGCGCATTTGATCGCAGTTGCGCGGCGCAACGCGCCGCTCGCCGCCGCCGACGCGATCGAATGGGGCACGCGGCGCCTCGACCTCTTCATCCTCGGCCAGTTCACCTCGCCGACGATCTACGGCATCTATTATATGGCGCAGCAGGTCGCCTCGCTGCCGCAGAAGCTCAAGACCAGCTTCGAGCCGATCCTGGGCCCCGTGATCACGCGCAACCTCGCCGAAAAGCGGCTTGCCGCCGTGGCGGCACAAGTGAGCCAGGTCGGCTTCTGGATCATCGCGGCCCAAGCAGGAGTCGCGCTCGCGCTCGGCATTCCGGGCGAAGCGGTGATGGGGCTCGTCGGCCCCGAATTCGTCAGCGGCACCGCCGCGCTCGCCTTCCTGCTCGCCGCCGAGGTCGTCGCCGCGACCGCGGTCGTCAGCGAAGCGGCGCTCGTCTATGTCGCGCGCCACCGCAACCTCTTGATCAGCATCGCGACGCTCGCGCTACAGGCGGGGCTCAGCGTCGCGCTGATCCTGATCGCCAAATCGATGGGGCTGCCGCCGATCTATTACGCCGGCGCCGTCGCGCTCGCGCTGATGCTAGCACTCGGATTTGCGTCGCTGGTGAAAGCCCGCCTGCTCGCGCGCATCCTCGGCGCGCCGGTGAACAGTCTGCGCTGGGCGCTCGTCTGGGCAACGGCGGGCGCGACCATCCTCGGCTATGGCGCGACACAGCTTCCCGAATGGGCTGAGCTCTTGATCGGCGTGCCCTTCATCCTCGGCGTCTATGGATGGCTGATCTGGACACGTGGCTTCGGCCCGGCGGACCGCGAATTGTTCAGGAAACACCCCGAACCCGCCGCGGCGCCCGCCGGCTGATCCTTACTCGACCGCTTTCTGCGCCGCGTCGCCGACATCCTCGGCGGCATCGCCGACCTTTTGCGCCGCTTCGCTGACCGCGCCGCTCTGCGCCTTGTCGTTGGCGAGAAACTGGAAGGCGAAAAAGGCCGCGATCAGGATCGCGACCAGGAAAATCAGTCCCATGCCGAACCCGCCGCGACGGCGCGGTTCGCGGTCGATAATCGTGGTGGTGTGCGTCGTCCCGTCGGGGTCGCGTGTCTCGTGAATTTCGTCGGCCATGTGTAAAGCCTCCTATGTGTCTGGCGCATAGGACGCTCCATGGCCGAGGAAGGTTCCTAACCCAGTCGTTCGGCAATCTTCGCCTTGAGGTCGGTCTGCGCGCGCGGACCGACCTGCGCGATGATTTCGCGCGCGCACACGGCGCCCATCGTCAGGCAATCGGCGATCGGACGGCCCTGCGCCTGCCCCGACAGGAAACCCGCGGCGAACAGGTCGCCCGCCCCGGTGGTGTCGACGACGGTTTCGATCGGCTCGGCGCCAACTTCGGTGCGCGTGCCGCCGGTCAGCGCGATCGCGCCGTGCGAGCCGCGCGTTACGACGAGCAGCGGCACCTGCGCCGCGACGCTCGCGACGGCGGCCTCGAAATCGTCGGTTTCGGCGAGCGCGCAAATCTCGACCTCATTCGCGAAAAGGATGTCGAACAGCCCCTCGGCGATCAAATTACGGAAATCGGCGCCGTGACGGTCGATGATGAACGCGTCGGACAGCGTGAAGGCGACCTTGCGCCCCGCCGCGCGCGACACGTCGATCGCGCGCCGCATCGCCGCGCGCGACAGCTCGGGATCCCACAGATAGCCTTCGAGATAGAGAATCTCCGATGCAGCGATCCATTCCTCGTCGATCATCGACTGCTCGAGCAGATGGCTCGCACCGAGGAAGGTGTTCATCGTGCGCTGGCCGTCGGGGGTGACGAGGATCAGGCAGCGCGCGGTCGGTGCGCCTTCGCTGAGCGGCGGGGTTTCATAGGCGACACCGAGCGCGCGCAGGTCGTGCGTGAAAACATGACCGAGCTGGTCGTCGGCGACCTGCCCGATAAAGCTGCAACGCTGGCCGAGCGCGGCCATGCCGGCGAGCGTATTGGCCGCCGAACCGCCCGACATTTCGATCGCGGGGCCCATCGCCGCGTAAAGCCGTTCTGCCTCTTCGGCGTCGATCAGCCGCATCGACCCCTTGGTCAGACCTTCGGCGATGATCAGCGCATCGTCCGCGCGGGCGATGACGTCGACGATGGCATTGCCGATGGCGACAACGTCGAAACGGGCGGTGGAGGCCATGAAATATCCTGTGATGCGTGGAAAAAGCTGCCGCGCGCCTTAGGCGGCGGGGCCCGCCAAGGCAAGCATAACGCTTGACCCGCGCGCGCCCGCCCACCATCCCTGCGCCCATGGCCCGCGCCGTTCACGCCTTCCTGCTCGCGCTAAGGGACTTGCCGCAGCCCCGCGTGATGCGCGTGCTGGCGCAAAGCCTCGCGCTCACGCTCCTGCTCCTCGCCGTTTCGGGCGCCGCGATCTTTTTCACGGTCCGCTGGGCGCTGGCGCACTGGAAGTGGCTCGACGAAGCGCAGCTCGACATGGCGGGCATATTGATCGTTCTGGTCATCATTGCGGGAAGCTGGTTGCTCTTCCGCGCCGTCGCGATCGTCGTCGTCGGCTTGTTCGCCGACGGCATCGTCGCCGATGTCGAGGGCCGCCACTATCCCGCCGCCGCAAGCCAAGCCGTCGATGTCGGCTGGCGCCAGAATATCGGCCTCGCGCTCGCTTCGCTGGTGCGGCTCATCGGCGGCAATCTGCTCGCGCTGCCGATCTACATCCTGCTGCTCGTCACCGGGATCGGCACGCCGATCTTCGCCCTGCTCGTCAATGCCTTGCTGCTCGGCCGCGATCTTGAGGCGATGGTGCTCGCGCGCCATCCGGACCGTCCACGGCTCGACCGGCCGGCGCGCTGGTCGCTCGGGCTGCTGTCCGCCGCAAGCTTCGTGGTGCCCGTCGCCAATCTGTTGGCGCCGATATTGAGCGCGGCTATGGCCGTGCACATGCTGCATCTGCGCAATGGGGACCAGAAAAGATGATCGAAAACCGCCGCCTGGCCGCCATCGCCGGCCTTGCCCTGACGCTCGGTGCGTGCGCGGGGCCCGCGATTCCTCGCCCGTCGACTCCCCCTCCGGCCACGCAGCAACCGACGACGGTCGTTAAGCCCCTGCAGAATAATGCGCTGATCGGCAACAGCGCCGACGCGATCGGCCGGATGTTCGGCAAGCCACAGCTCGATATCACCGAAGGCGCCGGCCGCAAGCTGCAGTTCGCCGGGTCGAACTGCATCCTCGATATCTATTTCTACGCCCCGCGCGCGGGCGCGAATCCCGTCGCGACGCATGTCGACGCGCGCACGCCCGATGGTCGCAATGCCGAAGTCAACAGCTGCGCCCAGTCGCTCCAACGCTGATATGACGTCAGGACGCCAGTTCGGCGAGCGCCCATAAAGCCGCGTCGACAACCATCGGCGATTCATCCTTCGCCAGCCGTTCGAGCACGGGCACAAACCGCAAATCGCCGCTGTTCCCCGCAGCGATCGCGGCATTGCGCACCATCCGCCCGCGCCCGATCCGCTTGATCGGCGACCCCGCAAAGACCTGACGGAAATCGGCATCGTCGAGCGCGAGCAAGTCGGAAAGCGACGGCGCCGCCAGTTCGGCGCGCGGCAGAAAGGCGCGATGCGCGTGCGCGGTTTCGGCGAATTTGTTCCACGGGCACGCCGCCAGGCAATCGTCGCAGCCATAGATTCGGTTGCCGATCCCGCGCCGCAGCGCGAGGGGAATCGGCCCGTTGTGCTCGATCGTCAGATATGAGATGCAACGCCGCGCATCGAGCCGGTACGGCGCCGGAAAAGCTTGCGTCGGACAAACGTCCTGGCACGCCGAGCAGCTGCCGCAGGTATCGCGCCCCGGCTTCGAGGGCTCCAGCTCCAGCGTCGTATAGATCGCGCCGAGGAACAGCCAGCTGCCATGATCGCGGCTGACGAGATTGGTGTGCTTGCCCTGCCAGCCGAGCCCCGCCGCCGCCGAAAGCGGCTTTTCCATCACCGGTGCGGTGTCGACGAACACTTTGACCTCGGCGTCCTCCACCTCGGCGACGAGCCAGCGCGCGACCGCCTTCAGCGCTTTCTTGACGACGTCATGATAATCGCCGCCCTGCGCATAGACCGAGATGCGCCCGCGACCCGGATGGTCGGCGAGCGCCATCGGATCGAGCGCCGGGGCATAGCTCATGCCGAGCGCGATCACCGATTTGACCTCGGGCCACAGCCCTTTGGGCGATCCGCGCTGTTCGGCACGGCTTTCCATCCAGATCATGTCGCCGTGGCGCCCCTCGGCCAGCCATTGGTCGAGCCGCGCCGCGGTCTCAGGCGCCGCGTCGGCATGCGCGATCCCGAACGCCGCGAAACCATGCGCGCGCGCGACGGCTTCGAGCCGTTCTTCGAGCGAAGGCATTTCCAGAGGCAAGGCTTCGGCAACCATTGCCGCTCTATACGCGAGCGGCCTCGCCGTGCCATAGTTTGGTGAGCCAAGATTGGGGACCCGGGTTTGAGCGATTTCAGCGTCGAGGCGAATGGCCTCACCAAATATTTCGGCAATTACAAAGCGGTCGATCAGGTGTCCCTCGCGGTGCCGACGGGCAGCATCTATGGCGTGCTCGGCCCCAATGGTGCGGGCAAGACGACGAGCCTGCGCATGACGCTCGGCATTATCGACCCCGATGCGGGGACAAGCCGGCTCCTCGGCGGGCAGCGGCCGCAGTCTGTGCGCCACCGGATCGGCTATCTTCCCGAGGAACGCGGGCTGTATCCGGGCATGAAAGCGCGCGAGGCGATCGCCTTCATGGGCGCGCTGCGCGGGCTCGACTGGTCGGAGGGGCGCCGCCGCGCCGCGGGATTCATGACCGAACTCGGGCTCGAACGCGTGATCGACGAAAAGATCCGCAAAATGTCGAAGGGCATGGCGCAGATGATCCAGCTGATCGGATCGATCGTCCACGCGCCCGACCTGATAGTCCTCGACGAGCCCTTCTCGGGGCTCGATCCCGTCAATCAGGAGCGGCTCGAAATGCTCGTGCGGCGCGAGCGCGACCGCGGCGCGACGATCCTTTTCTCGACGCATGTCATGGCGCACGCCGAACGCCTCTGCGACCGCATCGCGATCATCGCGCGCTCGGCACGCCGGTTCGAGGGCACGGTCGACGAGGCGCGCGCGCTGCTGCCGATGCAGGTGCGCTACACGCCGCGAACCGCGGGCGATCCCGCCGCCGTCGCCGCAAATCTCCCGGCGGGAGCGGAACTCCGCGGCGATGCCTGGCATTTCGCGATTCAGGACGCCGATGTCGAACCGTTGCTCGCGCGCATCACCGCGAGCGGTCATGGCGTCACCGGCCTGTCGATCAGCCGCCCCGCGCTCCACGACGCATTCGTCCATATCGTCCGCCAGGTCGACGCGGGGTTCGACGCCGACGCGACCGAGGATGCCATAGAGGAGGCCAGCGCATGACCCCCTTCATCCGCAGCCTGTTCGTCGTTGCGCGGCGCGACTTTCTAGCGATCGTCGCGACCCCGACCTTCCTCCTCTTCCTGCTCGCACCGCTGTTCATGGTCGCGATGGGGCTCGCCGGCGGCATGGGCGCATCGCAGCTTGCCGACAGCGCGCGCGGCGCCGGCCGCATCGTCGTCGTCGCCGATCCGGCAGATATCGAGGCACTTCGGGCCTCCGATCAGCGACTCCGGGCTGGAATGACCCGCGAACCCGCACCGCTCGATATCCGCCTCGCCAGCCCCGCCAACGTAGATCCCGTTGCGATCGCCCGCGAAAAGGGCAGCGACACCTATGCGGTGATGAGCGGCCCCCTCACCGCGCCGCGCATCGTCGAGCGCGAAAAGGGGAGCAGCGCGGGCCGCTATCTCGCGCTGCTTGCGGGCGATGTGCAGCGCTCGCGCGCCGCTGGGCCGATGCCATCCATCACCCCCGATTTCGAAGCGCTGTCGAGCGGCGGCACCAGCATCGCGGTGCAACAGTCGCTCGGTTTCGGCGCGGTCTTCATCATCTTCCTCCTGACCTTGCTGCTGGCGGGCCAGACGGTAAGCTCGCTCGCCGAGGAAAAGGGCAACAAGGTCATCGAGATTCTCGCCGCCGCGGTGCCGCTCGAAAGCGTCTTTCTCGGCAAGCTGCTCGGCATGCTCGGCGTCGCCGTGCTCTTTATCGCCTTCTGGATGATCGTCGCGCTGGGGGGCGGGCTGGTCGCCGCGACGCAGGTCGACCCCGCGGCAATCGCCGCCGCGGGCAAGGCCGGCAAGGCAACCGCCGCGCTCGCCTCGATGCCGGCGACGGGCTGGCCCTTCTTCCTCGGTATCGGTTTCGCCTATTTCATCCTGTCTTTCCTCCTGCTTGGCGCGGTCTTCCTCGGCGTCGGCGCGCAGGCGGGGTCGGTGCGCGAAATCCAGATGCTCAGCCTGCCGATCACCATCTTCCAGGTCGGCATGTTCAGCCTGTCGGCCGGCGCCGCGAGCGCACCGGGCAGCGGCCTCGCGCATTTCGCGCAGATCTTCCCCTTTTCCTCACCGCTAGCGATGGCGGCGCGCGCCGCGACCGACGATGCCAAGGCGGTGCACCTGCTCGCGCTCGGCTGGCAGGCGATCTGGGTCGCGCTCGTCATCTTCCTGTCGGTGCGCCTGTTCCGATCGGGCGTGCTCAGCGGCGGCAGCGGCTGGAAATTCTGGAGCCGGACAAAGGGCGCGGCTGCCGCAGCAGCAGCAGCCGAGGCCGCTTCGTCCCAGCCTCGTTGACAAAGCTGTAAACAGTGGCATCCTGCAACTGATCTGGCCGACGGCGGCAAGCGTCGCGGCGAGTCCCTTTTGAGGAGGAGGATGCCCGATGGCGACTGCAGCTGCGCCCCAGCCCGTCACCGACCGCTATGACATGAGCCCCGCCGCGATCTATTCGGAGGATCGCTGGCAGGAACCCTTCGCCGAACTCCGCAAAATGGGCGGCATCGTGAAGTGCGAAGACAGCGTCCACGGGCCTTACTGGAACATCGCGAGTCACCAGGCGATCCAGCATGTCGAGGCGCTGCCCGACATCTATTCCTCGTCATGGGAATATGGCGGGATCACCATCCTCGAACGCGACGAGGATGAGGATTTCAAGCTGCCGATGTTCATCGCGATGGACCGGCCGCAGCACACCGACCAGCGCCGCACGGTCGCCCCGGCCTTCACTCCCGCCGAAATGACGCGCCTGTCCGAAGATATCCGGAACCGGACCGGCGAAGTGCTCGACGGCCTGCCGTGGGGTGCGACGTTCGACTGGGTCGACCGTGTGTCGATGGAACTGACGACGCAGATGCTCGCGATCCTGTTCGATTTCCCGTGGGAAGATCGCCGCAAATTGAGCGAATGGTCCGACTGGATGGGCGACGTCGAACTCGCGCAGAAACCCGAGCTCAAGGAACAGCGCCGCGCGGTGCTCGAAGAGGCCTTCGTCTATTTCCAGAAACTGTGGATGGAAAAGCTCGACCAGCCGCCGACCCCCGACCTGCTCTCGATGATGCTGCACAGCGAAGCGATGAGCCACATGGACAAATATGAGTTCATCGGCAACCTCGTCCTCCTGATCGTCGGCGGCAACGATACGACGCGCAACACCATGTCGGGACTCGCCTACGGTCTCGATCAATTTCCCGAACAGCGTGCGAAGCTTGAGGCCGATCCGGCGCTGATCCCCAATGCGGTCAGCGAGATCATCCGCTGGCAGACCCCGCTCGCGCATATGCGCCGCACCGCGCTCGCCGATACCGAGCTGTTCGGGCACAAGATTTCCAAGGGCGACAAGCTGATCCTTTGGTATCTGTCGGCCAACCGCGACGAGAGCGTGTTCAACGACGCCGACGACATCGATCTGACGCGTGAAAACGCCCGGCGGCACCTGTCGTTCGGTTATGGCGTCCATCGCTGCGTCGGCGCACGCCTCGCCGAACTGCAGCTGCGCATCCTGCTCGAGGAAATGGCAGCGCGGCGGATGCGTGTGACCGTGACGGGCAGCCCTGAGCGCGTCCACGCCTGCTTCGTCCACGGTTTCCGTACGCTGCCGGTCAAGATCGAGAAATATTGACGCGGACTTGTAACCCTTCGGCCCAAGCGCACGTATCGAAGACATGATCGAACGTCGTCATCTTCTCGGCGGACTCGCACTCGGCGGCGCCATCATCGGCGCGCCGATGCTCTTCGCCAAATCGTCGCGCCCGAAAGCGCAGCCCGGCTGGCAGCTTTCGGATGCCGAATGGAAAAAGCGCCTGTCGCCGCTGCAGTATCGCGTGCTGCGCGAGGCGGCGACCGAGCGCCCCTTCACCAGCCCGCTCGACAAGGAAAAGCGCGCCGGCGTCTTCGACTGCGCCGGCTGCGCGCTGCCGCTCTATTCGAGCAAGACCAAGTTCGACAGCGGCACCGGCTGGCCGAGCTTCTGGGCGCCGCTGAAGGGCGGCATCGGCACGTCGACCGATCGCGAGCTCGGCTATGCGCGCACCGAAGTGCATTGCCGGCGCTGCGGCGGACATCTCGGCCACGTCTTCAACGACGGGCCGAAACCGACGGGCAAGCGTTACTGCATGAATGGCGCGGCGCTGACCTTCCGCCCCGCCTGACGCCCTTTACTCGGGCTTCACCCGCCACACCGACAGCCCGGCGCGCGACGCGATCGGCACCGCTTCGAGCCACGCCGGCGGTGTTCCGGCGTAAAGCTGGGCCGCGAGCGCATCTTTACGCGCGCTGCGATATTTGGAGAGGTCGTTGGCGGTCCGGCAAAACACGATCAGCGTCGCCGCCTGCTTGCGGACGAGCGCCTCGGCGTGCCCGGGGTCGCCGGCGAATACGCGGATCGAGTCCGCCATCGCCTCCTTGTTGCGATGATGCGGCGTCGCAACCAGGCTGTGGCGCGTCCAGAAAATCACCGGTGCGCCCAGATCGATCGGGGTCAGGATCGTCGTCGCCGGCAGACGGTTCAGGTCGGCGATCGCCGCGGGATCGAGGCAGTCCTCCCGATAGGGATTGGCCGCGGCGGCCTCTTCAACGACCTTGTCCTCTTCGGCGTTCAGCGACGGGACCACCAGGCCGAGCACGGCGGCGACAGCCATGCTGCCGAGCAGCGGCAGCGTCAGCGCAGCGGCAGCCGACGCGAGAATACGCGGCAAGGTCGAAGGAATCGTCCGCGCCCACGCCCAGGCGCGCAGGCCGAGCCAGGCACAGCCGGGCAAGGCAAATACATGCGCGGTCGAAACGCTGCGCAGGACAAACACCGACAAGGCGGCCGCACCGATCAGTGCGACGATGATCGTCGCCCAGTTCCCGCGGTCGACGGCCGACGAGCAGCTCCGCCACGCGAGCAACGACCCGGCGAGACCGATCAGCGATGGCACGAGCACGTGGATCGCACTCGACGGTTCCGACATCCACAAAGGCTGGCCCTCGAGGACATTAAGATACCAATATTGCACCACGATCGGATCGAGCGCCGCGAAGGGGCCCTTCGCGCATTGCGGTTCGGTCCACACCAGCGCCCCCGCCGCCGACACGCCCGCCAGCCCAAGGAGCAGGAAACGCGCCCACTGGCGCGGGTTGGCCCGCGCGGCCGCAAAGGTCACCGCGGCGGCAACGGCGAACGCCGCCATATAGGGCGCCGAAAGCGAATCGCACCAGCTGCCGAGCAGCCCCGCGGGACCCCGCGTCGCAAACTGGAGCAGCAGCGCGCCGCCCGCGAGTGCGCCCATATAGCCGCACAGCCGGGCGCGATCCTCGGCGCGTCCGTGCAGCGCCCAGCGCAGCGCAGCCAGCCCGGCGAACAGCGCGACAATCGGCAATCCTTCGATCGACACCGCGAGCAGCGCCGCGGCGAACAATCCGCCGAGCAGGCCCGCCTGCCAGGTCGCGGGCCGCAGCGCCTGCGCCATGATCAGCATCGCCAGGAAAATCTGCCAGCCGTGATGGTCGACCCGAAGCGGGCGGAACTGCACCAATATATAACCCGACATGATCAGGAAGAGCGGCACGGCATAGGCGATCCGCCGGTCGGACAGACCCCGATAACCGAGCGCGCAGGCAACGCTGAGCGCCGCGCCGAGCAGCGGCGGCCACAGCGTCATCACGATCCGTTCGGCCATCGCCTGCCCGAACAGCGGTTTCAGCAGCAAGATGCCCGCCGCCAGCGGCGCATCGACGATGCGCGACCAGTGCATCAGCACCCCGCCGCCCGCCGGATTGACGCGATATTGCGAAAGATCCCACCAGCCCTGCCCCGCAAGGAGGTCGCGGACCTGCGCCATGCGCATCGCGTCGTCGGTGTCCGACAGATCGAGCGCGCCGATCGCCTGCCATTTCGCGACAATGGCAACGAGGCTCATCAGCCCCCAGATAATCAGCGCGATGCGGGCCGGGGTGAACCACGGGCTCAGCACGATGCCGCCCGATTCGGGCGGGCGAACCGATGGCTCCGCGCCCGCGGGAAGCGCGGACGCGTCGCTCATGCCGCCGCCGTCCGGAACACGATATGGCGGCGCAGCAAATAGGTCGTCTGGAAGCTGACGACGATCGCCGCGAGCTTTGCGAGGCGCGGATCGAGGCCGAGCGCGCTGCCGCCGCCGACGATCGCGGTCGTGACGGCAAGGCCGACAAGCGCCGACCCGACGAAGAGCAGTTTCTGGCGATGGCGTTCACCGGTGCCGCGCGCCGCCGCTCCGTCGGCAAAAACGAGCCGGCTCGACACCAGCCAGTGCACAAGAATCCCGGCGCAATAGCCGGTCGCCGACGCCGTTACGGGCGACAGCCCGGCGTCGAGAAGCAGCAGGAAGAGCCCCGCATCGCTGCCCAGCGCGAGCACGCTTGCGAGCAGATAGTTCAGCCAGCGAATCTCGCCGCGCCGCACCGACGCGATCAATCTCGTCACGGGCAACATGATGCCGATCCCCCCGGCCAAGCCCTCAGGCGGCCTTTGCCACACGCGAGGGAACCTCGCGGACCGATGCGAGCGCGGCCTGCTCGCCTTCGGTGCCGCTCTCATGATATTCGGCATCTTCGTTGACGCCCCAGATATCGTAAAGTTTTTCGCCTGCGACGATGTTGCGCACCGTCAGCATCGCGGTCATCATCGCATGATCCTGGTTGTTATAGCGGTGCATGCCGTTACGCCCGACCATGTGCAGCGTCGGGTAACGCGCCTCAAGCTCGCTGCGCATCGTCTCGACATGCGCTGCATAATCATCGTCGTAAACCGGATAGGCCTTTTCCTGCCGCACGACGGCACCGCCGACGACATCTTCGGGATCGCAAAGGCCCAGGATTTCCATTTCCTTCGTCGCCAGCGCGACCAGCTTTTCATCGCTCGCCGCCCAGAGCCCGTCGCCCTCGAAACAGAAATATTCGAGGCCGACGCACGCGAGTTCGGGGTCGGGCACCATTTCGGGCGACCAGCTGCGGAAATTCTGCACCCGGCCGACCTGCACCTTGCTGTCGTGGATATAGATCCAGTTGTCGGGAAACAGATCCTCGGAGCGAATCTTGAGCGCGACGGTCAGAAAGTCGCGATATTTGAGATTCGGCGCGGCGCTGAGCGCGCACGCGGGCAGCGGGTGTATACGCGCCGCAAGCTCGCGCATCGGCGCCGAGCTGATGACATGCGCGGCATCGATCACGACATCGCCGTCGGGGCCCGTCGCGGTCATCCGCCAGCGGCCGGTCTTCTGATCCTGCGTCAGCTGCTTGAAGCTGTGGCCCATCAGCACATGGTTGCCGCCCGCGACGACCTTGTCGCGTGCCGCGTCCCACATCATGCCGGGGCCGAGCCGCGGATAACGAAAGGTTTCGAGCAAAGTCTTGGTCGCCATGCCATCATTGGGCTTCTTGTTGAGCCCGAGGCTGCGCTTCAGCCCGTCGATCACCGCGCCGCCGAGGCTAAGCCCCTTGATGCGCTGCGCCGCCCAGTCCGCCGACATTTCGTCGCACGGCATGCCCCACACTTTCTCGGTATAGGTCTTGAAAAAGATCGAATAAAGCTTCCGCCCGAACTGGTTGATCGTCCAGTCCTCGAAGCTGCGGACATTCTTGTTCGGCAACAGCTTCGCCTGCGCATAGCTGATCATGCACAGCGTCGAGCGAAAGATGCCAAGGTTCCACAGCGCCTCGAACGCGCGCAGCGGATAGGAATAGAATTTGCCCTCATAATAGATGCGGCTCATCCGCGGGCGCTCGATGAAATCGTCGGGAAGAATCTCGTTCCACAGGTCGACGACTTCGCGGCTCTTCGAAAAGAAGCGGTGCCCGCCGATGTCGAAGCGAAAGCCCTCATGTTCGACCGTGCGGCTGATCCCGCCGACATAGACGGGGTCCTTTTCGATCACCGTCACGCTATACCCCTGCTGGGTCAGCTGATAGGCGGCGGTCAGCCCCGCGGGACCGGCGCCAATGATGGCGACGTCGGCGCTCGTCGGACGGCTTTTCGACACTTGGGCGTTGGTCACGTGATATTCCCCCACACGGATCAGATTGCTGTCTGCCGACTTGGGGGAATTATGGCTAAAAACTGGTTAACGCCGGGATGGGTTTTTCACTGATACCGCGCTTTTTCGCGGCTGGATAAACGATGCGATACACTTGCAAGCCACCCGACGAGAACCGGTGTTGCGGTTCCAGCCAATCGACAGCCCTGCCCTGGATTAGATGCGCGGCAAGCCCGTTCCGGTTCGCGGCAGCCAGCGGCCCAAGTTCGCCACTGCAAAATACGACATAGCGCGCGCCTTCCGCTCGGACCAACGAGCGCGCAACATCGGGCGGTGCAAGAAACGCCGATATCACCCGATTGAGCGCCGCGTGATTGCGGTGATGACCGGTCGCCACGACGCTGTGCGGTGTGCTGACCAAGAGCGCCGGGGCGATATGCGTCGAGGTAAAGAGAAGCGCCGGCGGCTCCCCGGCGAGCGCCGGATTCGACTGAAGGCAGGCCGCATTCTGCGGCCTTGCTGCCGGACCTGCCGCGGGGCCTGCGACAAGCGATGACAGGCGATAGCCGAGCGCGATATCGACCGTCGGGATCGACAACAAAAGCAGCAAATGTCCGCAAAGACGCCGCGCCATATTCGACTGCGCATGAATCCAGCGCCATAGTCCCGTCGCGAGCGCCGCGAACGCGGGCACCATAAAGGCATGCGCGACGTTGAGCGCCCGGATGACCAGCATTGCCAGAATCGCGCTGCACAGGATCAGGAATGCAAGGCGAAACCAGTTTTCGGCATCGGGACGTCCGCGTGTCTTCCAGCAAGCCGCGATCGTCGCCAACAGTCCGACAAGGCTTGGGACGATATAGGCGAGCAGCCTGGCGGGTTCCTGCGCCCACAGCGGACGTCCTTCGAGGATCGGATCATACCAATAGGTCCGCACGAGCGGTTCCAGCGTGCCGAATGGACCGGAAAGACAGGACGGCCCGGTGAGAACAAAGCCGGCCCCGAACAGAAGGCCCGCGATGATCACCGGCGTAATCCGCCGGGGCAATGTCGCGGTCCAGCGGAAGGGCGCGGCCAGAAAGGCCGTGAAGACCAGCCCAGCCAGCGCGGTCGCCGCGATATAGGGCAAGGAAAAGCTGTCGCAGAGGATGCTCGCGACATAGGTCGTGCCGCGGAAGGGCAGCGCCCATAACGCCGGCAACAGGATCATCCCGGCCGAAAAGCCGCGCAATCGGTTCGCCTTGGCCGGATCGCGCAGCCAGTCGACGACAAAAAGCGCCCAGAACAGGCCCAAAAGCGGAAAGCCTTCGAGCGAAATCTCGACATAGATGCCCGCGACGAACGCCGACAGGAATCCGTTCGCAAAGCTTGCCGGCCGGAGCCCGAGCCACAGCAGCACGACCGACTGCAGAACCTGCCAGCCATGGTGATCGATGTTGAGCGGCGCGAAATGATGCAAATAACTGAGCGTCGTCGCCGCGATCGCAAGCCCGATGAAGGTGAATTTCCGGCCGCCCAATATTTGCAGGATCCGCGAAAAGACGAGCAGCAGCGGCAGCGCCAGAAACGGCGGATAGAGTGCGAGCACCCAGCGTTCGGCGGCTTGCGGTTCGAAAAACAGGCTCAGCAACGCGATCGACGCGGCGATCGGCGCATCGACGAAGCGCGACCAGTGCGTGGGTCCGCCGCCGCCCATCGGATTTGTCCGATATTGCGTCGTGTCGAACCAGCTTTGCCCACCAACCAGGTCGCGGACCTGCACCAGCCGCATCGCATTGTCAGGATCGGAAAAGGACAGCGCGGCGATGGCATCGCGATGCAGGAGCAGGCTGACCACAACGAAGCCCAGCCACAGAATCAACGCCAGCCGATCGGGCGAAAGCCGGATGGCCGAGGCCTCACGCCTGCGCGCTTCGGTGATCGTTTCGGCCATCGGTGCCCCCCAGGCCTCGAGGGGCCGCGCCGGTTTATACGCAATTGCCGGCTAAAGACTGGTTAATATTTCGCCAAGGATTTGGAGATGCCCGGATCGACCAAACACGCCGGCGAGGGTTGGGAGATGGCCCGAACTGCGGTAAACAGGCGCCGATCAAGGAGGCGCGCAGCATGGCAGGCGGTCTGGCAATCGTATTGAGCGGCGGCGGCGCGAAAGGCGCCTTTCAGGTCGGCGTCGTCCACGAACTCGTCGTCAATCGCGGCGTGCGCCTCGACATCGTCGCGGGCGTATCGACCGGCGCGATCCAGGCGCTCGGCGTCGCGCAGGACGATGTGCCGGGCCTGCTCGATGCCTGGCTTGGTATCCGCGGCAACAGCTCGATCTATAAGTCGCGCCCGCTCGGCGTCGTCGGCGGCTTGCTTGGCGAGGATGCGCTCTACGACACCGCGCCGCTCAAACGGCTGCTCAAGGGCTTCGCGAACGACGCCAAACTGCGCGCAAGCGGGCGCAAGCTGCTCCTCGGTGTCGTCAACCTCGGCACCGGCACCTATCGCGCGATCGATGAGAGCGTGCCCGGCATCCACAATTGGGTCTACGCGAGCTGCGCGATGCCGCTCTTCTTCGATCCCTTGAAGACACGCGCGAGCGACGGGACCGAGGAACAATGGGTCGACGGCGGGGTGCGCGATGTGACCCCGTTGAGCTCGGCGCTCGAAATGAACCCGCGCGGGGTGATCGCGGTGCGCGCCTCGCCCGCGCCGCGTCCGGGCCCGGTGCGCACCTTCCCCAACCTCATCAAGATCGGGCTGCGCGCGGTCGATATATTGCAATCCGAAGTGTCGGCGAACGACCTCGCCGGCGCCGCGCTGATCAACGACCTGATCGCCGCACGCGAGGGCCAGCTCCGTGCGCTGCAAAGCGAAGGCATCGGCGGCGCGCAGGCCGCGCGTATCCTCCGCCCGCTCGACGTCCAGATCGCACGCTACCGCTTCGCGCCGATCCGCATCATCGAACCCGAGGAAGAAGTCGCCGAAACGCTCGAGTTCAACCCGGCGAAGATCCGCGCCGCAATCGACGCCGGCCGCCGCGCGGTCGACCGCGAATGGGACGCGCTGGAACCGCTGCTGAGTTGAAGGCGGACATTTTCTATCATCGTCTCCCCGGACTTGATCCGGGGTCCATAGCTACCGTTGCGCTAATGGATCCCGGATCAAGTCCGGGATGACGAAAGGAGGAGATATCCCCAAAAGCCGCCTGGCAACTACAATCCGCCGTCCCCATCGCTTGGCGGCCCGCGGGCACTGTTGCTGCCGGGCGACGCTTCGTCGTGTATCGCAACATCACGGCGCAGCGGCTTCAGCGACAGCGTTCCCAGCCGCACCCGCGGCGTCGCCTTTCCTGGCGCCGCGCTCATCGCAAAGGCACCGTCAAGCCGCAAAGCCGCAGCCGACGCCTTGCCCAGCCGCACCGTATAGCGCCCGTAAGCGACGCCCTCGAACAGGAAATAGCCGTCGAATTCGGTGATCGTCGTCGCGCGCACGCGGCCTTCGGCGTCGACGAGTTCGACTCCCAGCCCCTCGATCGGGTTACCACCGTCGCGCCGCAAGCTGCCCTCGATTTCGCCCGCCGCCGCCATCGGCAGCAGCACGCGCGTTGCGACCCCGGGCCGCGGGGTCACCACGACCCCCGGCAGCGCGGGCTGGACATAGGGATCGGGCAAGCCGCCCGCGTCGATGCCGATCATCACGGGGCGGAAGGGTTCGAGTCCGTCGATCGCGCCGCGCCCCGCCTTGTCGGTCGCGGCGTCGACAAAGGCGTTGCCCGCGGTCAGCGGCACGTCGGGCAGCGCGGCTTCGCCCGGCTGGCGGACCCCGTCGCCATTCTCGTCCATCCAGACCTCGGCGACCACCTGCCCCCGGCTCGCGAGCTTCTCGGCCGACACGCGCCAGCCGCCGTCCGATTTCGGCCCGAAGCTGAAGGCGAGCGCCAGCGACGCCGCGACCGATCCGTCGCTCGCCACCTCGCCGAATCCCGCCAGCTGCAACTTGTTGAAACGGCGCGTATATCCCACTCCTGCCCGCGCGCGATCAAGCCCGCGGTCATAGCCGAGCTCCGTGCGCCATTCGGCGTCGCCCCCAAGTCGTCCGGCGCCCGCCCACTCGCCGATCAGGGTCATGCGCGAATCGGCATTGGCGCCCGACAGCGCAAAACGCGCCTCGCCGCGGACGCGAACGCGCCCGATGCGGGCGTTGGCAAGCAGGCTGGCGGAGAGGTTGTCGGGCGGATCGGGACCGACCGGCACCTTGGTTCGGCTCCAGTCGAGCTGGCCGGTAAAGGTCAGCGCGCGAAAACTCGCCGACGCACGCGCGCTGGCTTCCAGACTGTCGACCCCCGACCATCGTTCGACCTGCCGCACGTCGAAATGCAGCGGCAGCACCATACGCCCCAGCTTCACCGACTGGTCGACCGAAACCGAGGTGATACCGTTGATATTATTGATCAAACGATCCGAGACGAACCCACCCCAGCCGCGCATCGCGTCGGCACGCACATAGGTTTCGCCGAACGCGGCAAGCCAGCTCGCACGCGCCGCGACGCCGCCATTATCAGCGTACGAACCTCCGACTTCGAGCAAGGTCGGCCCAATCGAGCGGCGCAGCGCGACCTCGCCATAATTATAGCGGGCATTCTCGATCAGCAGGCTGTGGAAATAGGCGGCGGCCGACGTCCGCGTGTCGAGCCCGCGCTCGACCCCCATCGTCCCGCGCCAGCCGCGCCGGAACGCGCCGCGCCGCCGGCTCCCGAACTCGAACAGGTCGGCATTTTCCTGCGCGAACCCCGCCCAATACCAGGTCTGCTGCGGCGGGATCGAATCCATGCCCACCTGCAACTGCCGGATTTCGCGCCGTATCTGCCCCTGCGGCCCATAGAGCACGATCTCGAAGCGGTTCGCGCCATATTGCAGCGGCACGTCGATAAACTCGTAGCGCCCGTCGCCGTTCGGGCTCGTGAAAGCGAGCAATTGCCCGTTGCGATAGAGTTCGGCATCCCAGCCTGCGGGCAAATCGCCGCGAAAGGTCGTCTTGTCGAACGCGTCGGGCCGCTCGATCGGGCGATTGGTCAGCACCGCGCCGCGCCCCGGTGCCGACGCCGCGACGATCCCCGTCGAGAGCAGGCTGACATCGCCTAGCCCGTAATGCGTCGCCTTCAGCGGGCCGAGCAGCCGTCCCTGCGGATCGGTGCGATAGAGCCGCATCCGCAAGCTGTCGGGCACACCCTCATTGTCCGACGACAGCCGTGCGTCGAAACTCTGGCCGACCACTTCGCCCGCCGCGAAAATCTCGTAGCGCCCCTGGACATAGGATCCGCCGCGCTTGTCCGACACGACGCCCGCCGATGCGACGACATCGACCGAGGGCGTCGCCCACGCCTGATACGGCCGCGCCGCCTGTGGCAGGCTCGCAAGGTCGAACGGCGCCTGCGGGCGGATCGCCGCGGCGCGCGCGCGGCGTTCGGCGGCGAGCTGGAACGGCAGCTTGTCCTTCGTATCGACCCGCAGCACCGCATTCGACAGATCGGCAGTCAGCGGCACCCCGAGCCAGTCGTTCAGGCTATCGAGATCGACGCACCATCCCGCAGGCGTGTCGCGGATCGTCGTCGCAATCAGGCGGAAACTCTGGCTCCCCGCGCGCACGTCGCCCGCGTCGCGGTCGATCGTCAGGCTGCGCCTTTCGTCGAACACCCAGCCGGTTGCGCGGCGCAACTTCTTGTCGACACGCACCGCGAGGTCGAGCGCGAGCACCACGTCGCCGAGGTCGACGCAAATCCCCTGCGGCGTCTGATAGCCACGCACCCCGTCGCCGAGGCGGTATTGCCCCGAACGCACGTCGAACAGCCAGCTATCGTCCTCGTTCGGCGCCCAATTGTCGGCGGCGAGCGAAACGGGCCTCTTCTCAACGGCCTGAACGCCGGCGGGAGCCAATCCCGCCAGCGCCAGACCGGCAAGTATCGCCGGTTTCCATCGTGCAAGCGCCGCGCGGATCACCGTCCCGCCCGCTTCGCTCCGCTGCTACCGCGTCACTTTACCACCCGCGCGGCCTCGTCGATCGTGCCACCGCCGATTTCGCGATCCTCGCTATAACGGATGCGTACCGCCCCCTTGAGCTTCGCGGCGAGCTCCCCCGGAACGCGCAGCGACACCTTGCGCGCCGACACTTCGGGATAGACTGCAATGCCGCGGGCGACGAGCAAGGGCTCGGCGACCCCCGGCCGCGTGACCTCGATATCGCCATAGACCGAACGATTGCCCGTGCGCGAAAGGTCGAAATTGAACGCCGGCCCATCCTGCGTCTCGCTGACCCACGCCTCGCCGATCGATGCTTCGGCACCGAGGTCGCCGACGCGCACGATCACCGGGATCGTGATCCCGTAAATCGGCGTGAGTGCGATCGACACCCCCTCGCTCGCCGGCTTGGGCTCGGCGGTCGCGGGCGCCGCGTCGGGAACCGCGCGGAACAGCATATGTGCACGATATTCGCCCGGCGGCGTCCCCTCGGGCAGACGCACCCCGACGCGCACGACCTGTGGCTGGTTCGGCGGCAGGGTGACGCGGCGCGGGCTGAAGGCGATCATGTCGAGCGCGGCGCGTTCGGCCGCCGTGACATTCTCCTCGGCGATCTCGTCGAGCCCGCCCTCGGCGGTCATCCGCTTGATCTCGAGGCTGATGCGATAGGTCGCGGGCTCGCTGCCGATATTGTTGAGCACCACCTCGGTCCCGCGCGATCCGTCAAGGATGACGCGCGTCGGCGCGACGAGCAGGTCGCCCGCCGCCAGCGCGGGCGAGGCCGCGGCGCCGAGCGCAGCCGCGGTGAACAGGCCAAAGGCCTTCAAAAAGCGAAGCATTGGATACGATCCCCACAATCGTCCGGGAAACGGCCCCACACCGTCCCGATGGTCGCATCCTGCCTGCGCCAACATGGTTGATATTTCGCTAACCATCGCGGCGGCTGGCATAAAAAAGGGGTCGCCGGATCCATGCCGGCGACCCCATTTTAACGGCTGGCGGATCTCGGCCCGCCAGCCCCCCAATCTTATTGGTAGTTCGCGGTGACGTTGAACGTCCCCGAATAATCGCCCGCGGCCTGGTTGGCGCCGACGCTCAGCGTGCCGCCGACCTGAAAGCTGCCACCGGTGGCGCCCAGCGTGATGTTCGCCGACGAATAGGTCAGCGTCGACGACATCGTGCCGCCGAGCGAGCCGTTGAGCGTGACGCTCGAATCGCCGCCGACCAGCACCACGGCGCCATTGGTGCCCTGGACATCATAGCTGCCCGCCGTCGTCGTGCCCGTGCAGGTCAGGCCCGCGCCGCAGCTCGCCGCACCTGCGGTCGACACTGCAACGGTCGAGGCGGTCGCGCCGCTGATGATCGTCGCATATTGCAGGTCGCTGGTCTTGGTGAGCGTGATCTGGCGCAGGATCTTCGCTGTTGCCGTACCGGTGGCCGACGCCGCATGCGCCGCCGAGGCGTTCATGGCGAGGGCAGCAATCGCGGCGCCCAAGAGGGCGCGCTTCATTCCAAAGTTGCGCATATGATTTGGTCCCTTGAATCCAAAAATTGGAAGTCGAAATTCGAATGGATATCCCACCCCATTCGCCGACATCTTTAAGGGACGATCTGTTCAGCCTTTGCCAGCAAGCTTGGTTAACAGCGCGACAAGGATTGGCCCGCGTTACGCAAGGTAACCGGGCGAAATCAGCACTTTATCGCCTTCCAAAGCGGGTCGTGGGGACCACGTTTCCGTCATTAACGGCCCGGACTGGTACAAATTAAGCGGCGCCGGGCAGGAATCGCACATGCACCAGCCCGGCGCAGATCAGATCGATTCGCCCGACAATCGCTGGCAGATCATATCGAGCTGGTCGAGCGATGCGAATTTCAGCGTCAACGCGCCCTTGCCCTCGCCGGCATAATGAATCGCGACACCGATTCCGAGCAGTTCGGACAGGTGCCGCTCGACCGCGACGATATCGGGATCACGCCCGCCATCGGCGCTCTTAAATTCAAGCGGAGCCTTGCGCGGCGCATCGCCGCCCTTGCCCGCGCGCACCAGCGCCTCGACCGCACGGACCGAGAGGCCTTCCTTCGCGACGCGGCGCGCGATCGCCTCGGCACCGTCGGCGCCGATCAGCGCGCGCGCATGACCCATCGCGAGCGACCCGTCGCCAACGAGCGTCTGCACGCTCGCGGGCAGGTCGAGCAGGCGCATCAGATTCGCGACATGGCTGCGCGACTTGCCGACCAGCTTCGCCAGCGCTTCCTGATTATGCCCGAAATCCTCGATCAGGCGGCGATAGGCGCTCGCCTCTTCGATCGCGTTGAGGTCCTGGCGCTGGATATTCTCGACCAGCGCGATCTCATAGGTCGCGGCATCGTCGAGCTCGCGCACAAGCGCGGGAATCTGGTGCAGCCCCGCGCGCTGCGCCGCGCGCCAGCGCCGTTCACCGGCAACAAGTTGATAGCCGTCGCCATCGGGCGAACGTCGGACGATGATCGGCTGCAGCAATCCGCGAAGCCCGATCGAATCGGCGAGCTCGGCGATCGCATTTTCGTCGAAATGGCGGCGCGGCTGTCCGGGCAGCGGGCGAATCGCCCCAACGGGGACATGCTGCACCGAATCGCCCGTCGCCGGCGTGGTCTTCGCGGCGCTGCCGGGGGTCGCAAGCACCGGTGCCTCGACCGCGACATCGCCGAACAGGGCATTGAGCCCGCGGCCGAGGCCCGAAGGGCGCTTGCGCGCCGGCGCCGATCCCGATCCATTTTCGTCTTTATTATCAGCCATTTAAGCAGCCTTACGGACGTTAGGAAGTCGGTCGATCAGCTCGCGCGCGAGTGCGATATAGGCCGCCGATCCGGCGCAGCGATGATCGTAGATCAAGGCCGGCAAGCCATGGCTCGGCGCTTCGGACAGGCGGACGTTGCGCGGGATCACCGTTTCGAACACCACCGGGCCGAGCACCTCGCGCACATCGTCGGACACCTGATCGGTCAGCCGGTTGCGCCGATCGAACATGGTGAGCGCAACGCCCAGGATCGACAATTTCTGGTTGAAGCGTTCGCGCACGCGCTCGACCGTGGTGAGCAGCTGGCTGAGCCCCTCGAGCGCGAAAAATTCGCATTGCAGCGGCACGATCAGCGATTCGGCCGCGATCAGCGCGTTGAGCGTCAGCATGCCCAAGGATGGCGGGCAGTCGATCAGGCAGATATCCCACTGCCCCGCTTCGGCGCTCGACAGCGCCTGCTGCAGGCGGTGCAACCGGTCCTGAAATTCGATCAGCTCGATCTCGGCCCCCGACAGGTCGACCGTCGCGGTGACGATGTCGAGCCGCGGCACCGCGGTCGGGATCGCGCACTCGGCAAGTGTCGCGTCGCCACGCAGCAATTCATAGCTCGAAGATTCGCGTTGCGATTGCTTGATTCCCAGCCCGGTCGACGCATTGCCCTGCGGATCGAGGTCGATGATCAGCGTGCGCCAGCCCGTCGCCGCGAGCGCGGTCGCCAGATTGATTGCCGTCGTCGTCTTGCCGACCCCACCCTTCTGGTTCGCCACGGCAATGCGGATCATCGCTTTCCTCGCTGTTTTGCCGCGATTTTTCCGGAGCCGACCAAAATCTGGCTCTCAGCGTCGGTACGGCTCTGTTCCACGTGGAACATTCTCTGCCATGGCTGAGGCAGCAAAGCCAGTTCCTTAACCGCGTTTCGGCCTTTTGGCAGCAGCCAGCGCGTCGATTCGGTGGAAAAACGCGCGGATAAGTCGAGCAGCCGGTCGAGCGGGGCAAAGGCGCGCGCGCTGATTGTCGATGCGGGCCGCGTTTCGATCCGCTCCAAGGGCGCTTCGACGACCTCGACATTTGCGAGACCCAACTCGGCCGCGACGGTTCGCAAGAAATCGCAGCGCCGTTTTCGCGATTCCACAAGCAGCATCGGGCGCGAACTCAATATGGCGATAACCAGCCCCGGCAATCCCGCGCCGCTTCCGAGATCGATCCAGAGGCCGTCGCCGCCGCGGGTGTCGAAAGACAAGAGCTGGGCGCTGTCGGCAATGTGCCGGACCCACATCGTCGGGATCGTCGATGATGCGATCAGATTCTGCTGCACGCTTTCGGCGATCAAAAGATCGACGAAGCGCTCGAGCTGTTTCCATTGATCAGCGGTCGGTGCAAATGCCTCGCCGATCCAGGCCCGTGCGGCGTCTTCGCTATCAAGCAGTTCAACCGACACGCGCGCACCCTCTGTTTTCAAGCATCGATCGGCTCATGCCGCGCGCCGCCGGCTGTGTACCATGATCGCGGTCAGCGCCGCCGGGGTCACCCCGTCGATCCGCGCCGCCTGCCCCAACGTCTCGGGCCGCGCCTTCGTCAGCCGCTCGACCATCTCGCGCGACAGTCCGCCGATCGCGGCGTAATCGAGCGCGGGATCGAGCATGATCGCCTCGTTCGCCGCGAGCGCGCGCAGCTCGGCGTCCTGCCGTGCGATATAGGGTGCGTAGTGCGCATCTTCGGCGATCTCGGACCGAATCGCCGGATCGATCGAATCAAGTTCGGGCGCGAGTATGGCGAGCCGGGCCATCGTCATGTCGGGATAGCGCAGCAGGTCGATCCGCTTGCGCGCGATGCCGTCGCCCGGGAGCGCCAACCCGACCGCGGCATAATCCGCGGTCGCGACCACCGCGTCGAGCAGCGCTTTGGCGCGCGCCCGTTCGGCCTGCCGCGCCGCGAACAGCGCGGCGGTCGCGGACCGCACCAACCCCAACGCGATCCCCTTCGGGGTCAACCGCGTCGCGGCATTGTCCGCGCGGAGCCGCAACCGATATTCGGCGCGCGCGGTGAGCATGCGATAGGGCTCGGTGACCCCCTGCAGCACGAGGTCGTCGACCATCACGCCGATGTAGGATTCGGACCGGTCGAGGACCAGCGGATCGCGGCCCTGCGCGGCGAGCGCGGCATTCGCGCCGGCGACCAGCCCCTGTGCCGCCGCCTCCTCATAGCCGGTCGTGCCGTTGATCTGGCCGGCGCACCAAAGCCCTGGCATCGCGCGCACCTGCAACGTCCGGTCGAGCGCGCGCGGGTCGATATGGTCATATTCGACCGCGTAGCCCGGCACGACCATCTCGACCGCCTCCAACCCCTCCATCGTGCGCAGCATCGCCAGCTGGACATCGGCGGGAAGCGAGGTCGAAATCCCGTTCGGATAGACGAGGAACGAATCGAGCCCCTCGGGTTCGAGAAATACCTGATGCCCGTCGCGGTCGGCGAAACGGTGGATCTTGTCTTCGATAGACGGGCAATAACGCGGCCCCGCCGCGCCGATCGCGCCCGTGAACAGCGGCGAGCGATCGAGATTCGCCGCGATGATCGCGTGGCTTTGGGTGTTGGTGCGCGTGATCGCGCAAAAAATCTGCGGGACCGTCCGTTCGCTGTTCCACGTGGAACAGGTCCAGCGCGCCCCTTCCGCACTATCCGAAGGCTGCTCCTCGAGCCGCGCCCAGTCGATCGTCCGCCCGTCGAGCCGCGGCGGCGTGCCCGTCTTGAGCCGCGCCATCGGGAGGTCAGCCGCACGCAATTGTTCGGCGAGGCGGTGCGCGCCGGCCTCGCCGATGCGCCCGCCCTCCATCCTCTCTTCCCCGCGAAAGAGTCGGCCGCCGAGAAATGTTCCCGTTGCGAGCACGACCGCACGCGCACTCAAAATCGAGCCGTCGGCGAGATCGAGCCCTTCGACGCATCCATCCTCCGACAGCCGAAGCGCGGCCGCCTCGCCCGCGACGACGGCGATGCCGTCCTCAGCGGCGAGCAAGTTCTGGATCGCCTCGCGATAGAGTTTGCGATCGGCCTGGACGCGTGGCCCCTGCACCGCCGCACCCTTCGACGCGTTGAGCATGCGATAATGGATCGCCGCGCTGTCGGCAGCGCGCGCCATCCAGCCGTCGAGCGCGTCGACCTCGCGCATCAAATGGCCCTTGCCGAGCCCGCCGATCGCCGGGTTGCAGGACATCGTGCCGATCAGCGCGGGGTCGAAACTGACGAGCGCGACGCGCGCACCGAGCCGCGCTGCGGCGGCCGCAGCTTCGGTTCCGGCGTGGCCACCGCCGACGACGATGGCATCGAAAATTGCTTCATTCTGCATGATTGGTGCGGCCTTTACCGCAAAGCGCGCGCCGAATCCACCGCGCTGCTTGCCGCTCGATGTTTCACGTGGAACATCATTTCCCGATGCAGAAACGCCCGAACAGGGCGTCGAGCATTTCCTCGACGCCGGCGCGCCCGGTGATCCGGTCGAGCGCGGTCGCAGCCAGCCTAAGCCGTTCGGCGAGCAGGATCAGATCACTCGCCTCACGCGACCCTGCCTCGATCGTCAGCCAATCGCGCGCTTCGGCCAGCGCGATGCGCTGACGCTGACGCAGCGTCGCTTCGCCTTCGCGCGGCAACAAGGTGCGCGCCATGTCGACGATGTAGCGGTGAAGCTTGTCCATCCCCTCGCCCGTCGCCGCCGACAGAATCAGGTCGCAATGCGCCGCCCCGGCCTCCGCCGCCGCATCGCCCGCCCAGCGATCCGCCTGCGCAGCGATTGTGATGCAGCGCGGATGCGCGGGCGCCGCCTTTGGCGGGCCAAGCCACAACAGGATATCCGCACCCTCGACCGCCGCCTTTGCGCGATCGATCCCGATCGCCTCGATTTCGTCGGCACCTTCGCCGCGAATCCCCGCCGTATCCGAAAAGCGCATTGCGATCCCGTCGAGCGCGAGCGGCGTTTCGATCACGTCGCGCGTCGTCCCCGCGACCGGCGACACGATCGCCAGCTCGCGCCGCGCCAAGGCATTGATCAAGGTCGATTTTCCGGCATTCGGCGGCCCCGCGATCACCACCGACAGCCCCTCGGCGATCACCTCGGCCGCGGGCCGCGCCAGCCATTCGCCGAGATCGTCCGAAAGCGCCCCCATTCCCGCAATCAGACGCCGCGCAACAGCGTCGCCAACTTCGACATCATCCTCATCGGCAAAATTGAGTTCGGCCTCGGCGCCCGCCATCAGCGTGAGCAGTTGGTCCTGCCAACCCGCGACCGCACGCGACACATGCCCGCTCGCCATGCCGAGCGCCTGTACGCGTTGGCTTTCGGTCTCGGCGGCGAGCAGGTCGGCGAGCCCCTCGGCCTCGGCAAGGTCGATCCGTCCATTGTCGAACGCGCGCCGCGTAAATTCCCCCGCGACCGCGGGCCGCAGACCCGGGATCACGCCAAGCGCCGCCTCGACCGCCGCAACCACGGCGCGCCCGCCGTGCAGATGCAATTCGGCGAGATCTTCGCCGGTCGCCGTCGCCGGGCCGGGGAACCAGAGGATCAACGCGTTATCGAGCGGCGCGCCATCTCTGCCTTTGAGCGCAGCGAGTGAGGCATGACGCGGTTCGGGCAGCCGTCCCGCGAGTGCCCGCAGCGCTGCTGCAGCCTGCGGCCCGCTGACGCGCACGACGCCGATCGCCGCCGGCGGCATCCCGCTCGACAGCGCAAAAATCGTATCGCTTACAATGGCTTGGTTCAGCTCTTGCGCCCCTTGGCGGACTTGTCGTCGTCATCCTTGTCGGCCGATTTCGATGCGCCACCCATCAATCCGCCGCCGAACTGGCCGAGCAGCGACTGGACGAGTTCGAGCCCGCTGCCGCCCATCGGCACCCAGGTCTTGACCATCGACTGGACCATGTCGGGGGTGATCCCTTTCGCCATCAATTCCTTGACGCGGTCGAGGTAAATGTCGTGCAGCGGCTCGAGATCGGGAAGGCCGAACAGGCGCCGCGCCTCTTCGGGGGTGCAATCGATCTCGATATTGAACTTCATCGCCAGTCTCCGCCCCGAAATGCCGGTAAGCCGCTTGAGCCACGCCCGCAGCACCGCTAGCTTCGCGCTTTCACCGCAAAGAAGCAAGAGTCAGGAGAGCTCCCCAATGTCCGCGACGAACACCACCATCCCCGCGCTCGATAGCGAGGGCGCGATCCCCGCCTATGTCGCGCGCCCCGACGCCGACGCGTCGCGCGCGATCGTCGTCATCCCCGAAATTTTCGGGGTCAATGCCGGCATTCGCAAGAAATGCGACGATTGGGCGGCCGAAGGCTATCTGGCGATCGCCCCCGACATCTTCTGGCGCTTTGCCCCCGGGGTCGAACTCAACCCCGATGTCGAAGCCGAACTGCAGGAAGCCTTTGGTTATTTTGGTCAATATGATGCCGACGACGGGGTCAAGGATATCGAAGCGGCTATCCGCTGGCTCCATGAGCAGGGCGCGACCAGGGTCGGCGCGGTGGGCTTCTGCCTCGGCGGCCGTCTCGCCTATATGGCTGCGGCACGCACCGACGTGAATGCATCGGTCGGCTATTATGGCGTGATGATCGACCAGATGCTGAACGAAAGCCATGCCATCGCCCATCCGCTGATGCTCCACATCCCGACCGAGGACCATCTGGTCGACCATGACGCGCAAAAGAAGATCCACGAAGGGCTCGACCCCCATCCCAAGGTGACGCTCCACGATTATCAGGGGCTCGACCACGGTTTCGCCGCGACGATGGGCAATCGCCGCAATGAAGAGGGCGCCCAGCTCGCCGATGGCCGCACCCGCGCCTTCTTCGCCGAGCATCTCGCATGAGCGGCCATCCCGGTCTCGCCGCCTGGCACGCCTATATGGCGGGCGGCGGCGACCCGCAGGCCTTGCGCGACCTGCTCGCCGAGGATGCGGTGTTCCATTCGCCCGTCGTCCACACGCCGCAGGCCGGCCGCGACAAGGTCTTCGCCTATCTCCACGCCGCGAGCCACGTCCTCGGCGGCGACGATTTCCGCTATCTGCGCGAGATCGTCGATGGCGACCAGGCGGTGCTCGAGTTCCAGAGCGTCCTCGACGGAATCCAGATCAACGGCGTCGACATCATCACCTGGAATGATGACGGAAAGATAAAAGATTTCAAAGTGATGGTTCGACCGCTCAAGGCGATCAACAAGGTCTGGGAAAAGATGGGCGAAATGCTCGCAGCGCAAGCCGCGAACTAGATCAGCATCAGTTCGGCCAGCTCGCGATAGAGTTCGGGTGGTAGCGCGCCAACCCCGCTTTGATCGTCGACGCCCTTTGGCGCATCGGCGTCGGCCAGATAACGCCAGCCCTGATGCGCGCGCTTCGGCTGCGGATGCACACGCTCGAGATCGGCGATGCAGACGATGTCAACGCGGCCGTCGCTGCGATCGTCGAAACGCAAGATTTCGACGCGCGCAACGAGCGTATGCTTCACGATGAAATGGAGCTTGCCGCCGACCAGCTCGTCGGCGCGCTTGGGCCGGAACCTCGTCGCAAAGCGAATTTCGCCGCCCGCGGCATAGTTGGCGATCCGCGCCTCCAGCGCCGGATAGTCGGCGCAGCCGACGGCAACGCGGGTCATGTGGAGTGCGGACATGCCCCAAAGATGGGAACGGACAAGAAAAAAGCCAGCCCCGCGAAGGACTGGCTTTTCCTTTTTTAGCCGAAAAGCGTCCCGACCCCGACCCCGGGGTCGACCCAGCCTTCGTAGATCATCTTGACCGCGACATAGACGATCACCGCAAGGCCGACGTAGGCGATCCAGCGGTAACGCTCGATATATTTGGCGATGATGTTCGCCGCGAGGCCCATCAGCGCGACGGCAAAGATCAGGCCGACGATCAGGATGCCCGGATGCTCGCGCGCCGCGCCGGCGACCGCGAGCACATTGTCGAGGCTCATGCTGACGTCGGCGACCGCGACCGCCCAGGCGGCGCCGGCAAAGCTCTTCGCGGGCTTCAGACCCGAATGCTCGTCACCCGCAATCTCGGGCGAACCATGCGACTGGCCGGTATGGCGCAGCTCGCGCCACATCTTCCACGCCACCCACACGAGCAGCAGCCCGCCGACGAAAATCAGCCCGACGATCTGCATCAGCTGGGTCACGACGAGCGCGAAGGCGATACGCAACACCAATGCGGCGATCACGCCGATCAGGATGACCTTCTTGCGCTGTTCGGCGGGAAGACCCGCTGCAAGCGCGCCGACGACGATCGCATTGTCGCCGGCGAGGACGAGGTCGATCATCAGCACCTGCAGGAAGGCGGCAAAGGCCGCGGGTTCGGTGATGTTCGAAAAATCGTTGACGATCGCGCCCCACATGTCGGCGGGTCCGCCAAATCCGGCGGCATGCGCGCCGGCCTGGGTCAAAAATTCCAAAATCACAGCGCGTCTCCGAAATAGCTGACCTCTGGCATAGGGTCATAAAAGGGATGCAGCAACGCCCGCCATTGCTGGTAGCGGTCCGATTGCCGGAAGCCGTCCCGATGATCCTCGACCGACCTCCACTTCACCAAAAGCAGATAGGCCTGTCCAGTTTCTGTCGGGCGGCGAATTTCGATTGAAATGAAACCGGGCGATGCGGTGATCAGCGGCCGCGCCTCGCGGGCGGCCGCCTCGAACGCGGCCTCGCTTCCCGCACGAACGGGAAGCAAGGCATGTTCGATCACGGCCATCGCTGGGTCGGCTTACTGATTCATGGAGTCGAAGAAATCCTCGTTGGTCTTCGAATCCTTGATCTTGTCGAGCAGGAATTCCATCGCGTCGATCGTGCCCATCTGCATGAGGATGCGGCGCAGCACCCACATTTTGCTGAGCTTGTCCTTTTCGACGAGCAATTCTTCCTTGCGGGTGCCCGACTTGCCGACGTCGAGCGACGGGAAGATGCGCTTGTCGGCGACCTTGCGGTCGAGCACGATTTCCGAGTTACCCGTGCCCTTGAATTCTTCGAAGATGACTTCGTCCATGCGGCTGCCGGTATCGATCAGCGCGGTCGCGATGATCGACAGCGAACCGCCTTCCTCGATGTTACGCGCGGCGCCGAAGAAACGCTTCGGACGCTGCAGCGCGTTCGCATCGACACCGCCGGTCAGCACCTTGCCCGACGACGGCACGACGGTGTTGTAGGCGCGGCCGAGGCGCGTGATCGAGTCGAGCAGGATGACGACATCCTTCTTGTGCTCGACGAGACGCTTCGCCTTTTCGATCACCATTTCGGCGACCTGGACGTGACGCGTCGCGGGTTCGTCGAAGGTCGAGGAGACGACTTCGCCGTTCACGCTGCGCTGCATGTCGGTGACTTCCTCGGGACGTTCGTCGACGAGGAGGACGATGAGGTAAACCTCGGGATGGTTGTCGGTGATCGCCTTGGCGATATTCTGCAGCAGCACCGTCTTACCCGTGCGCGGCGGCGCGACGATCAGCGCGCGCTGGCCCTTGCCCTGCGGGCTGACGAGGTCGATCACGCGCGCCGACTTGTCCTTGACGGTCGGGTCGACGGTGTCGAGCGACAGCTTCTGGTTCGGATAGAGCGGGGTGAGATTGTCGAAATTGACGCGATGGCGCACGACGTCGGGATCGTCGAAATTGACGCTGATCAGCTTGGTGAGCGCGAAATAGCGCTCGCCGTCGCGCGGCGCGCGGATCTCGCCCTCGACGGTGTCGCCGGTGCGCAGGCCATATTTGCGGACCTGGTTCGGCGAGACATAGATGTCGTCGGGACCCGCGAGATAATTGGCTTCGGACGAGCGCAGGAAACCGAACGAGTCCGGGAGGACCTCGATCGTGCCCGATCCGATGATTTCCTCGCCCTCTTCGGCGAGAACTTTCAGGATCGAGAACATCAGGTCCTGCTTGCGCAGCGTCGACGCGCCCTCGACCCCCAGCTCTTCAGCCATTTCGACGAGCTGGGCGGGGGCTTTGGTTTTGAGTTCTTTAAGATGCATGGATGGATTCCAGGTAGATTTTGGGAGAAAAGTACAGTCGATTTCGATGCACCCTGGGGTGCCTATCCGGCCGTGGGACGACCGTTCAAGATAGCTTCGGCGCAAGGAAGCGCCGCCCGCGCGGAGCGGGGTTGATCGGCCCCTATAACCGGGCCGGGGTCAAGTCAATCGGGCAGCGGTGAACAAGCGCTTTCAACCGGCCTTTTAAACCCTCGTCACCCCGGACTTGATCCGGGGTCCATTTGCTCCGGCGCCCGAATGGATGCCGGATCAAGTCCGGCATGACGATGGGAGGTTAAGGGCGGACGACCACGAGGATGACGATGATCGCCGCGGCGATCCCGGGCACCTCATTGAGCAGGCGAAGCTGCTTTTCGGTGAGCGGACGAAACCCGCGCGCGAGCTTTTTCGCATAGCCGATCATCCAGCCATGATAGCCCGACAGCGCCAACACGAGCAGGAATTTGGCGATGAACCAGCCCTCGCGCCAATAATCGCCGTTGAACGCAAGCATCAGCCCAAAGATCCAGACGATAATCAACGCGGGATTCAAGATGATCCGCCGCAGCCGGTCCTCGCGCTCGATCCACTTCTTGTCCTCGTCGGACCCGACCGGACATTGATGGTGATAGACGAAAAAGCGCGGCATCATGAACAGGCCGGCCATCAGGAAAATCACGAAAATGATATGCGCGGCTTTGATCCAAAGCATCGTCGCCCCCAGAAATCCTGCCAGTTCCATATGTTATCCGCCGCGAACGCGTCTGATCAGATGTTCGACATGGGCGATCGGCGTGTCGGGCACGATGCCATGGCCGAGATTGAAGATATGGGGACGCGACGGGAACGCCGCAAGGATGCGGTCGATCGCGGTATCGAGCGCTTCGCCGCCCGCGACGAGCGCGAGCGGATCGAGATTGCCCTGTACGGGCAGATGCGCCGGCAAGATGGCGTCGGCCCACAGCGGATCGACCGTCTCGTCGAGCCCGATCGCATCGACCCCGGTCTCGTCGGCATAAGCGCGGAGCTTGCCGCCCGCACCCTTTGGAAAGCCGATGATCGGCGTATCGGGATGGAGCGCCCTTAATCGGCGCACGATTTCGGCGTTGGGCGCGATCACCCATTGCTCATATTGCGCCGGCGACAGGCTGCCCGCCCAGCTATCGAACAACTGCACTGCGTCGACGCCATTTTCGATCTGCCCCGACAGATAGGTGACGGTCAGGTCGACGATCGCATCGATGATCGCCTGGAAGGCCGCAGGATCGCCGAACGCGAGCCGCCGCGCCGCGGCCTGATCCTTCGACCCCTGCCCCGCCACCATATAGGTTGCGACCGTCCACGGGCTCCCGGCAAAGCCGAGGAAGGTCGTTTCGGGCGGGAGCGCGGCCGCGACGCGCGTGACGGTCGCATAGACGGGGTCGAGCCGCTGGTGGGCCGTCTCAAGCGACGCCAGCGCGCTATCGACGAGTGGGGGTGCGAGCCGCGGCCCCTCGCCCGCCTCGAACCACAGATGCTGGCCGAGCGCGTGCGGGATCACAAGGATGTCGGAGAAGAGGATCGAGCCGTCGAAACCAAAACGCCGGATCGGCTGCAACGTCACTTCGGCCGCCGCCTCGGGATCGTAGCAAAGCTCGAGGAAGCCGCCCTTGGTTTCCCGGAGCGCGCGATATTCGGGCAGATAGCGTCCGGCCTGGCGCATCAGCCACAAGGGCGGGCGCTCGTGCCGCACCCCGCGCAGCGTGGCCAGCAAGTTCTTCGGTGACGCCTTCACGCGGGCCCTCTTTCTCTCTTCATATACATATTAAATAATATTGTGGTGGTTTGTAGGTCGGCGGACAAGCGCGGCTTTAGGCCGGGGCGTCCTTTTTGCCAACAGCTTGACTCTGGGCCTGACAAGTTGGCGCGCAGAGTCGTTTGTCGCTGTCCTCCTAATTCACAGCCTGTGGATAAGATTCATCCCTTGTGGATAAGCGGTGGAGCGGAATCGACACGGCCGGGGATGAATCGCGCGTGCCGAATTCATCCCTGCGCTTATGCCAAAACTTATCCACAGGGCGGTAAAGCGCTTCGCGGCTTGCCTTTTTCGGGAGTTTCCCGCCATGGTGCCGCGATGGGCCGGCTCCACTTACATCTCATATCCGACTCCACGGGCGAGACACTCGAAAATATCGCCAAGGCGGCGATCGCGCAGTTCGACGATGTCGAGGTCGTGCGCCATTTCTGGCCGATGGTGCGATCGGAATCGCATCTCGACCGGATCATGGCCGAGGTGCAGGCGAGCCCGGGGATGATCCTCTTCACGCTGGTGAACGGCGAACTGCGCGTCAGCCTCGAACGCCGCGCGACCGCGCTCAACCTGCCGACCGTCGCGGCGCTCGACGCGGTGACCGACGCGCTGTCGCGGATGCTCGGGCAGGAAGCGAAGGCGCGCCCCGGCCGCCAGCACGCGCTTGACGCCGCCTATTTTGCGCGCGTCGAGGCGATCCAGTTCACCGTCGCGCACGACGACGGAATCAATTGGGAAAATTGGGAACAGGCCGACATCGTGCTCGCCGGCGTGTCGCGCACCTCGAAAACCCCGACGAGCATCTATCTCGCGAACCGCGGCTTCAAGACCGCGAACATCCCGATCGTTCCCGAATCGCCGCCGCCGAACGCGCTGTTCACGCTGAAGCGCCCGATGATCGTCGGGCTCACCACCGGGCTCGACCGGCTGGTGCAGGTACGCCGCAATCGCCTGCTCTCGCTCAATCAGGCGCCCGAAACCTCCTATGTCGACGACGAGCGCGTCAAGGCCGAGCTTGCCTACGCGCGGCGGATGTTCGCCGATAATGGCTGGCCGGTGATCGACGTGACGCGCCGTTCGATCGAGGAAACCGCCGCCGCGGTGATCAAGCTCGTCGAAGATCGCAGCGCCGCATGACCCTCCTCCTCGCCTCGCAAAGCAGCGGCCGCGCCGCGATGCTCCGCGCCGCCGGGCTCGACTTCGAAACGAGCGCCGCGCATGTCGACGAAGAGGCGCTTACCGCCTCGCTGCTCGCCGCCGGGCAGACCCCGCGTAACATCGCCGACGCGCTCGCCGAGGCGAAGGCGGTCAAAATCTCGTCGCGGCTTCCCGGCGTGACCGTGATCGGCGCCGACTCCACCCTCGCGCTCGACGACGGGTCGATGCTCGCGAAGCCCGAAAGCCCCGAGGAGGCGGCCGAGCATCTCCGCCGCATGGCGGGCACGCGCCACCGTCTGTTCAGCGCCGCGGTCGCGGCGCGCGACGGCGCCCCCATCTGGCGCGCGATCGGCGAGGCGAAGCTGTGGATGCGCCCCTTGTCCGATGCGTTCATCGCCGACTATGTCGCGCGCGAATGGGACAGCATTCGCTGGACCGTGGGCTGTTACGAAATCGAAGGAGCGGGCGTGCAATTGTTCGAAAAGGTCGAGGGCGACCCCTGGACCATCATCGGTATGCCGATGCTTCCCCTGCTGGCGTGGTTGCGCACCACCGGATTGGCGTCGCAATGAGCACGCCCTATGCCCCCCCTTATGCCGAGGTGATCGGCGATCCGATCGCCCAGTCGAAATCGCCACTGATCCACGGTTTCTGGCTCGAAGCGCTTGGCCTCGAAGGCGACTACCGCCGCGCGCATGTGAAGCCCGAAGGCCTCGCTGCCTATATCGATGAGCGCCGTACCGATCCCGACTGGCGCGGCTGCAATGTCACCATGCCGCACAAGGCGGCGGTGATGGATCTCGTCGACGATCCCGGCGATATCCGCGGCACGATCGGCGCGATGAACACGATCGTCCGCCAGAAGGACGGATCGCTGATCGGCACGAACACCGATGCCGCGGGCTTCTACTCGCCGCTCGCCGAACTCGATCTCGAGGGCGCGCCGGTCGCGGTCGTCGGCGCCGGTGGCGCGGCGCGCGCGGTGCTCTTCGCGCTCGCGCGCGCGAACGTTGGCCCCGTCACCATCCTCAACCGCAGCCCGTTGAAAGCGATGGGCCTGCTCGCGACCTTCGGCCTCAAGGGTGAAGTCGTCGCGCTCGATGCGCAGCTCCCGCCGGTATCCTTGCTTGTCAATTCGAGCAGCCTCGGCATGAAGGGCCAGCCGCCGCTCGAGCTCGACCTGTCGCCGCTCGCCGACGATGCGATCGTCTACGACCTCGTCTATTCGCCGCTCCAGACCGGCTTGCTCAAGGCGGCCGAGGCGCGCGGGCTCGACACCGTCGACGGGCTCGACATGCTGATCGGCCAGGCGGCGCTCGCCTTCGAGCTGTTCTTCGGCAGCGCCCCGCCCGAGGGCCGCGACGAGGAGCTGCGCGCGCTGCTTACGGCATGACGCATCACAAACGCCTCGGTTCGCGGCTCCGCCGTCCCTTCATCCTCGGCCTCACCGGGTCGATCGGCATGGGCAAGTCGACCGCGGCGATGATGTTCGAACGCGAAGGCGTGCCCGTGTTCGACGCCGATGCCGAGGTTCACCGGCTGCAGGGCCCCGGCGGCGCATTGGTCGCCGCGATCGAGGCACGCTTTCCCGGCACCACCGGCCCGAACGGCGTCGACCGGCAAAAACTCGGCGCGCTGGTGCTCGGCAACACGCACGAACTCGCCGCGCTCGAAGCGATCGTCCACCCGGCAATCGGCAAAGCGCAGAAAAATTTCCTTGCGCGCCACCGCGCGCGCGACGTCGTCGTCCTCGATATCCCCCTGCTGTTCGAAAAGGGCGGCTGGCGAAAGGTCGGCGCGATCGCCGTCGTCTCGGCACCGGCATGGCTGCAGCGGAGGCGCGTGATGCGCCGCCCCGGTATGACCGCGGCGAAACTGAAGGCGATACGCCGGCTGCAGGTTCCCGACCGCGTCAAGCGGGCGCGCGCCGATTTCATCATCGAAACCGGCCGCCCCAAAAGCGAGACGCATCGCCAGATAAGATTTATCGCCTCTTGTTTCCACGCCCGATAGGGTCCAGATTATGGCTTCGATGCGCGAGATTATTTTCGATACCGAAACCACGGGTTTCGACCCCAGAAGCGGGGACAGGCTGGTCGAAATCGGATGTGTCGAGCTGGTCGACCGCCGCGAAACCGGCGTCACCTTTCACGCCTATTTCAATCCCGAACGTGATATGCCCGCCGCCGCCGAGGCCGTGCATGGCCTGTCGATCCAGTTCCTGTCGGACAAGCCGCTGTTCGCGACGCGCGTCGACGAATTGATGGAGTTTCTGGGCGACGCGCCGCTCGTCGCGCACAACGCCGCCTTCGACTTCGGATTCGTCAACGCCGAGCTCGCGCGCGCTGGCCGCCCCGCGCTCGACATGGCGCGCATGTGCTGCACGGTGCAGATGGCGCGGAGGCTCCACCCCGGCGCGAAACACAGCCTCGACGCGCTCTGCACGCGCTATGGCATCGACCGCAGCCACCGCGTCAAGCATGGCGCGCTGCTCGACGCCGAACTGCTCGCGCATCTCTATATCGAGATGACCGGCGGCCGGCAGATCGGCCTCGGCCTCGCCGCCTCGGGCGCGAATATCACCGTTTCGAACGCCTCGGCGCCCGCCGTATCGCGCGGCGCCGACCGTCCCTTTCGCGAACCCCGTCCCCATATGGCGTCGGCCGCCGAACTCGCGCGCCACGCCGAATTTGTCGCAGGGCTGAATCAGCCGCTGTGGCTCGATACGGTGTGATGACCCTCCCTTAAGTCATCGCGCCGGCCAAGAAGGAGAAGAAAAATGGAAATCCGCGTCTCTGGCCACCAGATCGAAACCGGCGAAGCGCTCCAGGCGCATGTGTCGGACCGGATGAACGCGATTGCCGACAAATATTTCTCGCGCGCAATCGGGGCGCACGCGACCTTCGGAAAGGGGCCGCATGACAGTTTCCAGTGCGACATCGTCGCGCATGTGATGCAGGGGCTGGTGCTGAAGGGGCACGGCCAGGCGCAGGATGCGCATGTCGCGTTCGAAGGCGCCGCCGAGCGCATCGAAAAGCAGCTCAGGCGCTATATGCGGCGGTTGAAGGATCATAACAACGGCGTGGCGGCACCGTCGCCGACGGTCGACGAGATCGAGGATAATGCGGGCTACACCGTGTTCGACGGCGGCGGCGATGAAGATGCGGGCGACGCGCCCGCGATCATCGCCGAAACGCGCGTCGATATTCCGAGCAGCAGCGTGTCCGACGCGGTGATGATGCTTGACCTGCGCAACACCAACGCGCTGCTCTTCGTCAACAGCAGGACCGGCACGCACAACATGGTCTATCGCCGCGACGACGGGACGATCGGCTGGGTCGAGCCACGATAGGGCTGGATTTTCTCCGCCATCCGGCTTAAGGGCCGCGCCCAACGATGCCCGAAGCCGGGATGGCGGGGGGCCTGCCACGACAGATCCGCGATCGCCTGCCAGCAGTTAAGTTCCTGGCAGCGGCCGGCGTTTAACAAGATTTGACCAGAGCAATGAATCTTTCTTCCCTTCTCTATCCGGCGACCGTGCGCGCGCATGTCCAGCTCGATTCGAAAAAGGCGCTCTTCCCCTTCGTGGGCGATCTCGCGGCGCGTTCGCTGGGCCTCGATGCCGGCGAAGTCAGCGAGGCGCTGCTCGAACGCGAACGCCTCGGCTCGACCGGATTCGGGCGCGGGATCGCGCTTCCGCATGCCAAGATGGCCGATCTCGGCGGCGTGCGCGGCCTGTTCCTGCAGCTGGCGCGTCCGATCGACTTTACCGCGGTCGACGGCCTGCCGGTCGACCTGCTCTTCATCCTGCTCTCGCCGCTCGATGCCGGCGCCGATCATCTGAAGGCGCTCGCGGGCGTGTCGCGCATGCTCCGCAACGACGCGATTGCCGAACGGCTGCGCGGCGCGAAGAATGACGAAGCGCTTTATGCGATGCTCGCCGACACCGAAGCGCGTGACGCGGCCTGACATAAGATCAGCCGTGCCCCTGCGAAGGCAGGGGCCCATCACCTGCCGTCGCGATTTCAGTTTCCGTCCCCTCAGGCCGACAGGCTCGGCGATGAACCCATGCCTTCGCAGGGGAACAAGCTGACATGACCCGCCTCAAAAGCCGCTTCCTCGTCGACCTGCTGCTCCGCCGCACCGAAGCGGCCGGCGGCTTTGCGACCGTGGTTATCAAGGGCGACGAAACCTCCGGAATCATTCTCGTCCAATGCAGCGATCGCGGTGAACCGGGACCGCTGCTCGAACGCCGCTTTTCGGCGGCCGGCCACTATATCTGGGAGGCGGTCGGCCCGGCCGACGCAAAAGATGGTGAATCGCGGGCGATCTATCAGGATCGGCGGCGAAAGGCCGATCCCGATATGTGGCTGATCGAACTGGATATCGCAGATGCGCCACAACTCGTCGCGGAGTGGGCTGCGTTAACTTGACTCTGTTGCGGCGCACAATAAGTGCCGCCCATTCGATAACGCGTAGGTCGTTCCGCGGGTTGCACTGCTTTGCAAGCACCCGGCAAACGGTTTGGACACGCAGTCGGACGATGACCGCAGGCGGCGATACAGGACCTTAGTCCCCCGCCTGTTTTGAGAGGTTCGGTTCATCGGCCGCACTTTTGACGGACAATATGAGTCGCATTCTGAACGTAGCCGGCATGGCTGCCGTCGGCATGACTGCCGCCTCCATGCTGCTTTTGGCGGAACCGGGCTTTGCAAGCGATCTTGCGGCCGACGCCAATATCCCCACGATCATCCTGCCGGGCGCCGACGCGCCGGTCGTGGCTGAAAAGGCGGATCTGTCGACCACAGCCGAAGCGCCGGTCGAAGACAATAGCAAGACCGACGAAGAACCCGCCACCGAGCCGAAGCCGGCCCCGGTGATCGCTGACTCGACCGCCGATTCGCTCGCCGAACTCGTCGCCGAAACGCCCAAGCCCGCCGACATCGACGCCGAACTGCGCTGCCTCGCCGGCGCGGTCTATTTCGAATCGCGCGGCGAATCGCTCCCCGGCCAGCTCGCGGTCGCGCATGTCGTGATCAACCGCGCCCAGTCGGGCCGCTTCCCCAAGAGCCTCTGCGGCGTCGTCCACCAAAAGAGCCAGTTCAGCTTCGTGCGCGGCGGCCGGATGCCCGCGGTGCGCAACGCGGCGCAGTGGAATAACGCCGTCGCGATCGCGCAGATCGCCCGCGACGGCAGCTGGAAGAACCACGCCCCGGGCGCGCTCTTCTTCCACGCGCGCTATGTCTCGCCGGGCTGGCGCAAGACGCGCATCGCGCAGATCGACAACCACATCTTCTATCGTTGATCGGATGGGCGCGATGTAGATCGCGCCCTCCCCTTTATCGTCACCCCGGACTTGATCCGGGGTCCATCTGCGCCATCGCCGATGGATGCCGGGTCAAGCCCGGCATGACGACGCGATAGGCCGTTCATTGCCAAGCCATATTTGCTGGCGCATGATGTCCGGATGACGCGTCAAATTTCCGTCGCCCTGCTTGCCGCAGCGGCGCTCGCTCTCGGTGGCTGCGCCACCGCGGTTCCCCCGGTCGAGGTCACGCGCTTCCACGCCAGCGCGCCTGCGGGCTGGGCACCGGGGACCCGCTATACCGTCGACACCGCGCCGCTCGGCAATGCCGGGGCGATGATCGACGCGCCCTCGCTCGAATGGAACAGCTACCGCACCGCGGTCGAACAGCAATTGCAGCGGCAGGGACTCGTCGCGGCGCCCGACGGCGCCCGCGCGCCCTTGAAGGTGCGGATCGGTTTCGAACGCATGAACCGTGAAGGCGTCGGCAGGCGGTCGCCCGTCTCGGTCGGCGTCGGCGGTTCGACGGGCAGCTACGGGTCGGGCGTCGGACTCGGGATCGGCCTCAACCTCGGCGGCGGTCCCAAGCGGATGGCCGATCTGCAACTCGCGGTGCGCATCGACGATGCCGCGAGCGGTCAGGCTTTGTGGGAAGGCCGCGCAGTGACCGCGGTTCCGGTGAAGGCGCCCGCCAGCCAGCCCGGCCTCGCGGCGGCGAAATTGGCCGAAGCGCTATTCAAGGACTTCCCCGGGGAATCGGGACGCACTATCAGCGTCAAATGACCATCAGCATCAACGCCGCTTTCGACAGCGGCAATATCGTCGTGGAAAATGTCGACGGCACGTCGGCGCGCCTTTCGATTCGCAAGGACCGCGAATCGGACTTTTTCCAGTGGTTCCATTTTCGCGTGTCGTGCGCGGTCGGCGACGCGCTCGACCTGGCGATCACGGGGCTTGGCGATTCGGCCTATCCCGATGGCTGGCCGGGTTATGCCGCCTGTGCCAGCACCGACCGCGAAACCTGGTTCCGCCTCGACACCAGTTATGAAGCGGGCACGCTGACGATCCAGCACACCGCCGAAAGCCCGATCCTCTATATCGCCTATTTTGCGCCCTATTCGATGGAGCGCCATCACGACCTCGTCGCGCAGATCGCCGAATGCGAAGGCGTCACCTATCGCTGCCTCGGCACCAGCCTCGAAGGCCAGCCGATCGACTGCCTCGAGCTTGGCACGGGCGAAACGCAGGTCTGGCTTTATGCGCGCCAGCACCCGGGCGAAAGCATGGCCGAATGGTGGATGGAAGGCGCGCTCGAAAAGCTCGTCGATCCCGCCGATCCGCACGCGCGTTCGCTCCGGCAGAAATGCCGCTTCCACATCGTTCCGAACATGAATCCCGACGGCTCGTGCCGCGGGCATCTGCGCACCAACTTTGCCGGGGTGAACCTCAACCGCGAATGGGACAATCCGACCGCCGAACGCAGCCCCGAAGTCCTCGTGGTGCGTAACGCGATGGATGAAAGTGGCGTCGACTGGGCGATGGACGTCCACGGCGACGAAGCGATCCCCGCGGTTTTCCTCGCGGGCTTCGAAGGCATCCCGTCGCTTAAGCCCGAACAGACCGCAAAATATAAGGCGTTCGAAAGTGCGCTCGCCGCGAACACCCCCGATTTCCAGCTCGACCTCGGCTATACCGAAACCGCGCCGGGGCAGGCGAATCTGTCGATGTCGACGACGCAGCTCGCCGAACGCTTCGGCGCGGTGTCGATGACGCTCGAAATGCCGTTCAAGGACAATCGCGACCTCCCCGACCCCGCCCAAGGCTGGTCGCCCGAACGCTCGAAGCTGCTCGCGCACGCCTGCCTCGCGACGCTGGACCAGCTTCTCTGATGTCCAATGCGGGCGCCTGGCGGATCGTCGAGGATGATCTGTCGGGCGCCGACATCCGCGCGCTGCTCGAGCAACATTTTGCGGGCATGCTCGCGAACTCGCCGGCCGGAAGCTGCCACTTCCTCGACTTCGATGGCCTCCGCGCCGACGGCGTCACCTTCTGGTCGATCCACCGCGGCGACGAGCTCGCGGGCTGCGGGGCGCTCAAGATGCTCGATGGCGCGCACGGCGAGATCAAGTCGATGCGCACCGCCGAACCCTTTCTGCGGCAGGGCGTCGCGGCGCATATGCTGGGTCATATTATCGATGTCGCGCGCAAACGCGGTCTCGAGCGCCTGAGCCTCGAAACCGGATCGAGCGGCGCTTTCGAACCCGCGATCGCGCTTTACCAGCGCTACGGCTTCACCGAATGCGAGCCCTTCGCTGATTACCAGCCCGACCCGTTCAGCCGCTTTATGACACGCGTGCTCTAGACATGAAAACGGGGTCCGGAAGGGACTCCGGACCCCGCAACTTCGTTCGATCGGGCGCCCTTTACGCGGCCTTCTTGTCCTCGATCACCGGCGAGCTGCCGCCGATCGCAATCTTGTGCGGCTTCATCGCTTCGGGAACTTCGCGCACCAGGTCGATCGCGAGCAGCCCGTCGGCGAGGTCGGCCTGTTCGACGCGCACGAAATCGGCGAGCTGGAAGCGGCGTTCGAACGCGCGCGTCGCGATGCCGCTATAAAGCAATTGGCGCGCCTCGCCGTCGGCGACCGGGGCCTTGCGGCCGCTGACGGTCAGCATATTCTGCTGCGCGGTGATGTCGATCTCGTCCGACTTGAAGCCCGCGACCGCGACGGTGATGCGGAAATGGTCGTCGGCGAGCTTTTCGATGTCGAAGGGGGGATAATTTTCGGCGCCCGAACCGCCCGTTTCGAGGAAATCGAACAAGCGGTCGAACCCGACGGTTGAACGGCGATAGGGGGTCCAGTCGAAACTGTTACGCATGGATCTCTCTTCCTTTACAAAGCGAAGCAAGGGACCGCGGGGAACGTCCCGCGATCGCCACCCGGCCCCGTGTCGGCGGCCGGACAGGGTCAATCTGGTAGCCGGCGAAACCATTTCAAGAGCGCGGTTGGCGTTCGGCGAAAACCCGCGCTAAAGGGCGGCGTCTCTCTCCAGCGCAAGGATCCGAAATGCCCCAGCTCATCCTCATCCGTCACGGCCAGTCGCAGTGGAATCTCGAAAACCGCTTCACCGGCTGGTGGGATGTCGATGTCACCGAAAAGGGCGTCGCCGAAGCCGTCGCCGCGGGTGAGCTGATGAAGGCGAAGGGCATCTCGCCTGACACCTGCTTCACCTCGGTCCAGTCGCGCGCGATCAAGACGCTGAACCTCGCGCTCGAAGCGATGGGCCGCCTCTGGCTTCCCGTCACCAAGGACTGGCGCCTCAACGAGCGTCACTATGGCGGCCTCACCGGGCTCGACAAGGCCGAGACCGCGGCGAAGCATGGCGACGATCAGGTCAAGATCTGGCGCCGCAGCTTCGACATCCCGCCGCCGCCGCTCGAAGCCGGCTCGCCGTGGGACCTGTCGACCGACCCGCGCTACGCCGGCATCGATATCCCCGCCGCCGAAAGCCTCAAGGACACGATCGAGCGCGTGCTGCCCTATTATGAAGCCGCGATCGTCCCCGAGCTCGCCGCGGGCAAGACGGTGCTGATCTCGGCGCACGGCAACAGCCTGCGCGCGCTCGTCAAGCATCTCTCGGGCATCTCGGACGCCGACATCACCGGCCTCGAAATCCCGACCGGCCAGCCGATCGTCTATGAGCTGAACGACGATCTGACTGCGCGCGAGCGTTACTATCTCAGCGAGCGGTAATATCCCGTACCCCGGCGAAAGCCGGGGTACACCGCAGTGACGCTAGAGCGTCCCCGTCACCGTCAGCTGGAAAAAGCGCCCGAACTTGCGCAGCCGGCGTTCGCTGAACGCGACCGGCCCGTCGCGCCGGTCGACGAACACCGTGCGGTCGAACCCGTCCTTCATCCCCGCCAGATTGCGGTACGACAGCTTCACCGTAAAGCCCGCGACATCCTTATGCTCGACGAAGGCGGTGACGAACGGCCCGTCGGTATATTCCTTCTCGATCGCACCGAGCCGCAGGTTCGGGCTGGATTGCTCGTCGAAATAGCCTGCACCCCACGCCAGATTGGTGTGCGGAATGTCGTGACGCAGGCTGAGGTCGACGAGATATTCCTGCCCCTCGCTCTGGTCGCGCCACAGGTCGGTGAGCGGGTCGCGCACGCGGTTGCGACGCAGGGTGATATCGCTGTTGATCCGCGCGCCCTTCCACCCCAGCGGGTCGAGCAGCAAGGTTGCCTTCGAACTGATGCGATAAAGATGCGCGGGCGGCAAATTGCCGCGTCCTTCGGTGGTCGGCGACAGCGGCACCTGGTCGACGAGGTCCTGCGCATAAGCGTAAGCGAAGGCAACCGACGCATTGCCCCACGCGCCCATATCCTGCACGACTTCCAGCTCGGTGCGATTGAGAACGGGCGGGACGAGCAGGCCGTTGCCGCCATTGCCCTGCCCGTTCGCGACATCGACCGAACTCGCGAAATCGAAAAAGTCGAGCTGGTCGACGCGGCGCTGCACGAACCAGTTGATCGTCGTCTTGGGCGCCACCTTCCACGCCAGCGCCAATTTGCCCTTCGGCCGAACGAAGCGGCGCGTCAGCCCGCCCGGCCCCGACGAGCTCAGCTCGCTATATTCGGCGCCCAGATTGACCTGCGCGGTCAGGTTCGATGCCAGCGGGCGCCCCCAGGTCAGCGATGCCTCGCCGCGCTTTTCCTCGACCTTGGTGCGTTCGCCGCCGAAGATGACGGGCCGGAAACTGCCGTCGGGTTGCAGCACCGCAAATTCGGAATCGACGTCGAGCGTATTGTACGCGCCCTCCAGCGCGACCTGCCAGTCGGTGCCGCCGCCGGTACGCCAGCTATATTCGCCGCGCAGGATCGACTCGCCCTCGTCGGCGGTCTGCTTGAACCGCTCGCCCGTCCGCCCGCCGATCGCGCGATCGACGATGAAGCTGTCGACGAACGGGCTATGCTCGAAGCGGTAGAGCGTGATCAGCTTCAGCCGCCCCTTGCCCAGCCCCAGCTCATAATCGCCGCCGATGTCGAAATTAACTTCGTCTTCGGTGAACTGGAACGCCTCGCGCACCGTGCCGTTCGCCGGCCGCTCCGACACGCTGTCGACGCGTTCGTCGAGCAGCTGCAGCTGGCCGCCAAGGTTCAAATTCCATTTGTTGCCGTTCGCCGTGGTGCGCGCGAGCGCGGCCGACAGCCGCGGCCGCTCGCCATCATAGGCGCCGAACTCGTCGCGCGTGAACAGCAGCACGCCATTGCCGTCGTAAACGCGCTCGGGTCCCCAATGGCCCTTGCGCGTGGCTTCGTTCTTGAGGCTCAATGTCAAATTGGTGCCGCCGAGCTTGCCCGTCGTCGAAATCTCGCCGTTCAGCCAGTTCTTCTCGAGCCGCGGGCGCCATTCGGGCTGCCAGCGGATCGTCGTCTTATACCCGCCGCTCCCCGCGCCCGCGACGAGCACGACATTGGCGACCTGTCCGGTCAGCCCCGGCACGTTCAGCCCCGCGCCGTCGACAATGTCGATATAGGCGACCTCGGCCGCGGTGATGCGTGCCAGCGCGGTGCGCGCGTCGGTCGACTTGTTCGCGATGCGCTCGCCGTTGATCAGCACATTCTCGGTCGCCGCGCCCAGCCCGCGCTCGCCGCCGTTGGTGCCGGTGACGATCAGGAAGCCCGGCACCTTTTCGACCATGTCGAGCGCGGTGCGCGGTGCGAAACGCGTGAAGTCGGCGGGCGTATAGCGTTCGGCGCCATTCACCGGAACGGGGATCGCCGCCGGCGCGTCGCCGGTGGGTTCCTGCGCCGCGGCCGGCGCGACCGACAGCAAAGCCAATAGGATCAGCGATGATCCGTGAAAAACGGCCGACATAATTCCCCCTCGCGGCCGCTATCGAAACAGATGGCCTCCCCAATCGCGAATAGTTCGCAACAATTATCTTGTAATAATATGTCTACCAACGCCCGGTGGCGTTCGACGAGTGCCGGAAAAGATACTCCCTGTGGCGAAGCCGTGGGGAGGGGGACCGTTCGCGAAGCGAATGGTGGAGGGGTTGCGACGGCAGCGCCAACACCCCTCCGTCAGCGGCTGCGCCGCCGCCACCTCCCCATGGCTGCACCACAGGGAGGATTGCTTGCCTCAGTCGCGCAGCAACTCGTTGATTCCGGTTTTCGCGCGCGTCTTGGCATCGACGCGCTTGACGATCACCGCGCAATAGAGCGAAGGCCCGGGCGTCCCGTCGGGCAGCGGCTTGCCCGGCATCGCGCCCGGCACGACGACCGAATAGGCGGGGACTTCACCGATGAAGACTTCGCCCGTCGCGCGGTCGACGATCTTGGTCGACGCGCCCAGATAGACGCCCATCGACAGCACCGCGCCCTCGCGCACGATCACACCCTCGGCGACCTCGGCGCGCGCACCGATGAAGGCGCCGTCCTCGATCACCACCGGTCCCGCCTGCAGCGGTTCGAGCACGCCGCCGATCCCCGCGCCGCCCGACAGGTGGACGTTCGCGCCGATCTGCGCGCAGCTGCCCACGGTCGCCCAGGCGTCGACCATCGACCCCTCGCCGACATAGGCGCCGATATTGACGAAGCTCGGCATCAGCACCGCGCCCTTGCTGATATAGGCGCCGCGGCGGACGATCGATCCGGGGACGGCGCGGAAACCCGCGTCGCGGAACCGGTTCTCGCCCCAACCCGCGAATTTCGACGGCACCTTGTCCCACCAGCGCGCGCCGCCGGGGCCGCCTTCGATCAATTCCATGTCGTTGAGGCGGAAGGACAGCAGCACCGCTTTCTTCAGCCACTGGTTGACCTGCCAGGTTCCGCCCGCATCACGCTCGGCGACGCGGTAGCTGCCGTCGTCGAGACCCGCGAGCGCGGTCTCGACCGCTTCGCGCACCGCACCGGTCGTCGTCAGCCCCAGCGTGTCGCGGTCATCCCATGCGGCTTCGATCGTCGATTTGAGGTCGGTGGTCATGAAATTCCCCATGGTAAAGGCAGATTGTCGAGCCAGTCGGCGATGTCGGTCGCGTGAAAATCGACATGGCTTGGCAGGTGGTCCCGATGACCGCTTTCGCTGCCATTGTCCAGCCACACGGTCGTCATGCCGAGCGCTTTGGCGGGCGTCAGGTTGCGCGCCATATCCTCGACGAAGACGCTCTTCGCCGGATCGATCCCCAGATGCGAAATCATCATGGCATAGGCTTCGGGATCGGGCTTCGGCGTATAGCGCGTGACGCGGATATCGCAGATGCCGTCGAACAGGTCGGCGATCCCGCGCGCGCGAAGCACGCGCCCCGCATAATCGGCATCGGCGTTGGTGAAGATCAGCTTGCGCCCCGGCAGGCGCTCCAGCCCGGCGCGCAGCCGCGCATCGACGCTCAGCCGGTCGAGCGCGATGTCATGGACATCGACCAGAAAATCCTCGGGGTGCACGCCGTGGTGGCGCATCAGCCCCGCCATCGTCGTGCCATGGTCGTGGAAATATTGCTTCTGCACCCGCCGCGCCTCGGCGGCGTCGACATTCAGCAGCCGCATGATGAAGGCGCCCATGCGTTCGTCGATCAGGTCGAACAGCCTCGCCGACGGCGCATAGAGCGTGTTGTCGAGATCGAAGATCCAGCTGTCGATATGGTCGAGCGGGGCGGGCATGATGCCGGGCGCATAGGGGTTCATAAAGAGGTCGGCAACGAAAGATCCTCCCTGCGGCGTAGCCGTGGGGAGGGGGACCGCTCGCGAAGCGAGTGGTGGAGGGGTCGCGACGTCGCGCTACCACCCCTCCGTCAGCGGCTGCGCCGCTGCCCCCACCCCATCGCTTCGCGACGGGAACGCGCAATTAACCGCATGATGCTACCCCTCCCCCCTCCGCCGCGCTAAAAGGCGGATATCACGGCAAAGGGGAACGGCGATGGCCGACGCGAACCGACGCAGCAGCATCCGGCGGATGGCCGTGCGGCCTTTGCCCCTTCTGCTCGGCATCGCCGCGCTCTCGCTCGCCGCGTGTGGCGGTGGCGGCGGTGCGCGGCCCTCGCCGACCCCCGCACCGCCGCCCGCCCCTGCCCCGGCGCCAACCCCGACTCCCACGCCTGCACCCACGCCGACCCCGCCGCCGACGGGCAATTTCGATACGGCCGAGACGCGCCGCTCCGACGGGGTCAATTTCCACGGCGCGATCACCGCCTATCAGGCGGGGGCGACGGGGCAGAATATCCTCGCCGGCGTCATCGACGACGGGATCGATCAGGACAGCCCCGAATTCGCCGGCCGCATCTCGTCGCAATCGATCGACCTCGCCGGATCGCGCGGCATCAACGGCGAAGGGACGCACGGCACCAATGTCGCGCAGCTGTTGCTCGGCGGAAAGAATGACGTCGGCACCTTCGGCATCGCCTTCAACGCCAATCTGCTCGTGCTGCGCGCCGACCAGCCCGGCAGCTGCGCGACCGAGGATCCGTCGAACGACGAAAGCGGCTGCCGATTTCCCGAAACCGCGATCGCGGCGGGGCTCGACCGCGCGGTCGGCGCGGGCGCGCGCGTCGTCAACATCTCGCTCGGCGGCGAATCCCCGCCCGGTGCCACTTTGCGCGCCGCGGTCTCGCGCGCGACCGCGGCGGGGATCATCGTCATCGTCTCGGCGGGGAATGACGGCGACACGACCGCGAACGGCAATGACCCGAACAACCCCGATTTCTTCGCGCGCGGGCTGCGCGACGCGGGCGGCGGGCTCGTCGTCATTGCCGGATCGGTCAATGAAAATGGCGCGATCTCGGGGTTCAGCAACCGCGCGGGCGGCTATGCAGGTTCGTATCTGTCGGCACTCGGCGAAGGTGTGTGCTGCGCCTATGAAAATGGTGCACTCAAGACCGAGGGCAATTTCGTCTTCGTTTTGAACGGCACCAGCTTCGCGGCGCCGCAGGTTGCGGGCGCGGTCGCGCTGATCGCGCAGGCCTTTCCGAACCTGACGAGCCAGCAGATCGTCTCGCTTCTTTATCAATCGGCGCGCGATGCGGGCGCGGCGGGCGACGATGCGGTGTATGGACAGGGCATCCTCGACATTGCGCGCGCTTTCCAGCCGATGGGCGCCACATCGCTCGCCGGCACCGCGACCGCGGTCGCGCTCGATGCGCCGCTGGGAATCCTCGGCGGCCCGATGGGCGATGCCGGCGGGGCCGGCACGACGGGCCTTGTCACCGATGGCTTCGGCCGTGCCTTCAACGTCGATTTCGGCGGCGCGCTCGGTCAACGCCGTCCCGATTTCAAATTGTCGGGTGCGATCGGCGGGCTCGTCCGCCAGCAGAGCGCCGCCAGCCAATCGCTCGCGCTTTCGCTCGTCACCGCGCCCGGCGCGGGCGGCACGGACGCGCTCGCCGGCCTCTCCTTCCACGATGCGCAGCGCGCACGCACCCTCGCCGCCTCGGTGATGACGCGCCTCGACGCGCGCACGCGCATCGGTTTCGCCGCGGGGCGCGGCACAGGCGGCCTGCTCGCCGGCGAGCGCGGCGAGAGCAGCCATGCGATGCTGATCGGCGACGCCGCGCACGAGGGTCTCGGCTTTGCCGCCAGCCCCGGGATCGGCACGATCATTCGCCATAATATCATTAATAATCAATATGTTAGTATCATATTGGAAAATGGCTGGGTGTCAGGAACACGCTGGCAGGACGATCCCCTGCTCCGCTACCGCTCGGGCCATGACAGCCGCTACCAGCGCGTCGGCGCCGCGTGGGACGCGCGCTTCGGCCCCGTCCGCACCGCGCTCGGCGCCAGCTGGCTGCGCGAATCGGACAGCCTCCTCGGCGCCCGCCTCGGCCCGATGTTCGGCGCGGGCGGCGCGACCAGCCTCGTCGGCGACGCCAGCCTCCTCCTCGATATGCGCGATGATTGGAAAGTTGCGGCCGCCTGGCGCCAGATGTGGACACGCCCCGACCAGCAAGGCTTGATCGCGGGCGGCACGCTCTGGTCGACCGCCTTCTCGTTCGACATCGCCAAGGCGAATCTGATGCGGCCGGGCGACCGCGCCGCACTCCGTTTCGCCCAGCCGCTCCGCGTCGCGCGCGGCGGCATCGACCTGATACTTCCCGTCGCGCACGATTATTCGACCGGCCGCACCGACTTCGGCCGCCGCACCTACAACCTCGCGCCGACGGGCCGCGAGCTGGTGGTCGAGGCGAGCTATGCGCTGTCGCTCTTCGGCGGCGAGCTGATCGCGAACAGCTGGTGGCGCCGCGATCCCGGGCATATCGCCGCGATGCCCGACGATCAGGGCGCCGCGCTCCGCTTTACGAGGGGCTTCTGATCGGCTTTAACGCTCCCCAAAGGTCAAGACAGGACCAAATCCAAACAGGGGACGCCAAAATGAAGCCGATTCAAATTCTTCCGCTCGCACTTTTCGGCGCGGTGCTCGCCATGCCGCTCGCCGCGCAGGCACCCGCACGCACGGTCATCCACGCCGGCCAATTGCTCGCCGAACCGGGCAAGCCCGCGCGCGGCGCGTCGACGATCATTGTCGAGGGCGGCAAGATATTGAGCATCGCCGACGGCTATCAGCCCGCCGACCCCGGCGCGACGCTGATTGACCTCAAGGACAAATATGTCCTCCCCGGCCTGATCGACAGCCATGTCCATTTGACGAGCGACGCCGGCGGCATCGCCGGTCAGCTCGAGGAGATCACGCTCAGCCCCGCGGCGCAGGCGTTCAATGCCGAGGCGAACGGGATGAAGACGCTGCGCGCGGGCTTCACCACCGTGCGCAACCTCGGCGACGGCGACGGCGCGACCCTCGCCCTCAGGGATGCGATCCTTGCGGGCAAGGTGCAGGGGCCGCGCATCGTCGACGCCGGCAACAGCATTTCGGGCAGCGCGGGGCATATGGACGGATCGCTTGGCTATCGCGACGAGCTTCGCCCCTTCTTCGCGGGCGCGGGCAACACCTGTAACGGCGCCGACGATTGCCGCCGCGCGGTGCGGCTGCAGATCGGGCGCGGCGCCGACGTGATCAAATTCGCCTCGACCGGCGGCGTTAACAGTCGCATCGGGGCGGGGCTCGGAAAACAGATGTTCGACGACGAGGCGCAGGCGATCGTCGATACGGCGCATCTGTTCGGCAAGAAGGTCGCGGTCCACGCGCACGGCGCTGACGGCATCCGCCTCGCGATTGACGCGGGCGCCGATTCGATCGAGCATGGCACGATCCTCGACGAGGCGACGATCGCGGCGTGGGCGAAATCGAAGACCTACTATGTCCCGACGCTCTCGACCGTGAACGGCTACAAGGAACGCATCGCCGCCAACGCCAACGCCTATGAGCCCGACGTGCTCGCCAAGATCAAATGGCGCATCGAGGTCACCGGCAAGAGCCTCCAGCAGCTCGTCCCGCGCGGCGTGCGCATCGCCTTCGGCACCGACGCGGGCGTGTCGAAGCATGGCCGCAACGGCGACGAATTCGAATTGATGGTCCAGCACGGGATGAAGCCCGCCGAGGCGCTGAAGGCCGCAACGGTCAATGCCGCCGATCTGCTCGGGCTGTCGAACGAGATCGGCACGATTGCGCCGGGCAAGAGCGCCGACATCATCGCGGTGGCGAGCGACCCGGTCGCCGATGTGCGCGTGCTCAAGAAGGTCGATTTCGTGATGGCGCGCGGGACAGTGGTCGACTGAATCAGAGCGCGCCGCGCAGCGCCAGCCAGCGATCGCGCTTCGCCGCGAAGCTGATGGTATGCGCGGCGCTGCTCGACGGCAGGTCGACGATTGCGATGCCTTCGAGCGGCGGCAGTTGCTTCCGTCCGATCGCCGCGGCCTTGCCGCCGTTGAAGGCGATCATGCAGAGGTTGGGCAGCTCGGCGATCAACGCCGCGAGGTCGTGCGCCTCGGCCTCGCGGATTTGGCTGTCGCTGCTCATATGCCGTTCGGCGCTGCGGATCACGTCCCACAGCCCGACCTTCGCCTCGCGCAGGGCGACCAGCCTGTCGCCATAGGGCAGGTCCGCGAGCGGCTGGGCGATGACCGCGCCGAGCAGGCGCCAGAACTGGTTCGTCGGATGCGCATAATATTGCTGCTGGGCGAGCGAACGGACGCCCGGCAGGCTGCCGAGGATCAGCAATCGCGTGTCGGGCGCGATGTGGGGTGCAAAGCTGGTGTGGCGAACCGCGGGCATGGGCGACCGATAACCCGCGCGGACCGGCGCAACAATATTGCCCGCCCCTTGACCGCGCCCTTGACCATGGGGGGAATCGGGTCTAGGGGCCCGCTCGACCGAAAAGGACGGTTTGCCGCCTTTTTCAGTTGCAACAGCGCTTGAACATTGCTGGCGCGGATGGAGCCTCCGGAAGATCGTAATGATCCGCCGGGGTCTTTTGCTGTTATCAGGTCGGCCGTTTTTCGCCATTTTTGGCGGGTCAGCGGCCGGAGCTTCATCCACCGCGGTACAGTAACCGTTCGCTTTGATGGGCGGACATTTAAAGGTGAAGCATTCATGCCCACGATCAACCAGCTGGTCCGCAAGGGCCGGACTCCCCAGAAGGTGAAGT